>OLOI01000186.1_pt1 | contig 66459 bp, 66 predicted proteins | sample 1672131 | NCBI WGS metagenome assembly OLOI01 (sample SAMEA3136651, study PRJEB25190) | human gut metagenome
AATGCCATTTTCTATACTTTGGTGGCAACTGCAAACCAGAACCATTTAAATATCTACAAATACTTTAAGTATCTTTTTGATCACTTACCAAACCGCAAGGACGCAGGACTTGAGGCTTATTTGCCATGGTCAAAAGAAATTCAAGCAGAATGCCATAAATAAAACGGGGTCATGAATTACCATTTTCGGTAGCTCATGATCCCAATTTTTTCAATCCGTAATGTTACTGACTGCTTACTTTAGAGAAGGTTCTGACCATTGATATATCAACATTTTGGTTTTAAATTGTGTGATAGTGGAAAACTCCATGTTCATTTACTGATATTGATTAATGCAGTAAAAACAAATGATAAAACCGTACTAACAAGTCACTTTTTTGTATATCGAACAGGGAAAATGATCTAATTCCGTTAATGAAGCCAGCCCACGTAAAGATGCTAAGACGATAATTACGCGATCAAGTTAGGAAGTACAACAAAAACAGCGAATTTAATTACAAAAATAAGAAAAAGAGAGTGAAAAACAATCAGTCTAATAATAAGCATTATCAAGTAAAAAACAAAAAGATGATTTGCTATTTGGTTTCAAGAAGCTTTAATATTATTTTACTCAAATACTCTGTTTTAGAATAGATGTACCAAGAGCAGTTGCCAATCTTAAAAGGGTAGTTGAATTAACATCATTTGAACCACCACGCTCAAGGCGAGAAATAAAATTATATGATTATATAGTAGAGTTGCTAAGCGGATCGAGCTAAAAGCGCATGCGATTCATTGAAACTTAATTTCAGTTAAAAAATCAGCACCTACCTTTTATGTTATTCTCTTATGATTAAGTAGAGTAGAAAATGAATAAACTCCTACTTGAAAATATTTCTAGACAAATTTTAAATTAGCTTGACGGGTATAAGGAGATAATATATAATTATATTCGTTGAGTTATTCCGGCATAGCTCAGTTGGTAGAGCACCTGACTGTTAATCAGGTTGTCGTCAGTTCGAGTCTGACTGCCGGAGTCGATAAAGATGTTAGCTGTTTAGCTAGCATCTTTTTTTACGCCTTCTAAATATCTTTTTAATAGTCTAAATTGTATATCTCCAGTTTTTAACGATAGATTATTAATTTTTATATCAAAAAAATTGTAGAAGTTTTAACATGAGAATATACTAAAACTGTAACTAGTTTCATATGTAGTTTAGGAGAATGGAGGTATTTATAATGCGATTTAGTAAAGCAATCCTTGTTGCAACCAGCATAATTGCAATTGGGCTATGTACAAGTGGCTGTAGTAGTTCTAGCACGAGTTCCAACAGTAGCAAGAGCAGTGCCCAAGTCTCATCAGCAAAAAAAGAGGAGTCACATATTGTGGGCTCATATCGTGATGATGCCGATGGAGCTGCTATTACCCTTAATTCAGATGGAACTGGGACATATGTAATGGCAAATCCGACGCAGGCTGATATTCATGATCAATTAACCTGGAAAAAGGAAAAGAATAATTACATCATTAACTTAAATGATAGTAATTATGATACACCGATTGATGCGCGGCTAAATGAAGATAATTTGAGCCTTGTAGGTAACGATGAGTGGCCTAATCAGTCATTTAAGTGAGTTCACGGGGACTTTGACGTTGATAATTTCTTAAAAGAACAACATGCGAAAAACAACAGTTCTACAACTAAGGATACTCATTCTAAGGAATCATCGACTCATGCCCGTGCAGCACTTAAGAAATGGGCGAGTGACCACCACAAAGACACCAGCAAGATTGATAATTTGAAGGCTACGACTGACCTATCTGAGCCAGATGAGGGGTGGGCCTTTGTTGATGATAATGGAACTGAATATGCCATTGTTCGAAATGGAAAAGTTTACCCACGTCCAGTTATTGACGGAGATACTTCATCTAATTAATAATCTTAGCGACAAACTTAATAAAATAAACAATTATAGCTCATACATGCGGTTGCGTTCTCATCAAAAACTTATTTTTCAATTGACGATGTTTTGAAACACGTTTATAATAGTACTATTCTGAATTTTATTGTTAAAGTTTTTTAATGTTTAGAATACGTATTCAATTAACATTGTGCTAATTGAAAAGTGAAATTATTTGGAGGAATTGTATGAGTAAACAAAAGAATTTGGATACCTCCTTCTTTGGACAACCGCGTGGATTGTCGACATTGTTCTTCACTGAAATGTGGGAACGGTTTAGTTACTACGGAATGCGGGCTATCCTTCTATTCTATATGTACTACGCTGTTACCAAGGGTGGTTTGGGCATGGACCAAGCTACCGCAGCATCAATTATGTCAATTTATGGTTCATTAGTTTACCTGGCCAGTGTTGTCGGGGGATGGTTATCTGACCGTGTATGGGGATCGCGGCGAACGGTTTTCATCGGTGGTGTCCTTATTATGTTTGGACATATCGCTCTGTCATTACCATTTGGTGTGTCAGCACTTTATGTATCAATCGCTTTGATTGTTATTGGTACCGGGTTATTGAAGCCAAATGTTTCAGAAATGGTTGGGGGCTTATACAGTCCTGAAGATCGTCGTCGAGACTCTGGTTTTAGTATGTTTGTCTTCGGGATTAACTTAGGGGCCGCTGTTGCTCCTTGGGCTGTTCCTTGGGCTGCTAATGGTTTTGGCTTAAACCTTTTCCATGGTGAAATGAACTTCCACGCTGGTTTCTCACTAGCTGCTATCGGAATGTTCTTTGGGTTAGTACAATATGTAGTTGACGGTCGGAAGTATCTTTCAAAAGATAGCTTGTATCCTGATGATCCGATCGATAAGGAAAGTTTACGTCCAGTAATTATTTGGTCAATTGTTGGTGTTGTTGCATTAGTGATCATTCTTGGATTGCTTGCGGCAATGGGTCAATTAAACATCAATAATATCATTACGATCATTACGGTTATTGCTATTGCTTTACCAATCTACTACTTTGTAATGATGTTGAATTCCAAGAAGGTTACAAAAGATGAAAAGTCACGGGTTGTTGCTTACATTCCACTTTTCATTGCTGCTGCTATCTTCTGGGCAATTGAAGAATCAGGTTCAGTTGTTTTAGCCCTCTTTGCTGAACAACGGACTGTTTTACACATTGGTGGCTGGCACTTTGCTGCTGCTAACTTCCAGACATTGAACCCATTATTTATTATGATCTTAACACCATTCTTCGTTGCACTTTGGGATCACTGGAAAAAACAACCAAGTGCTCCTGGTAAGTTTGCTGCTGGGTTAGTAATTGCAGGTCTTTCATATGTTTGGATGGCACTTCCAGCAATGATTCACGGTACAACCGCCGGACGGGTTAGCCCATTCTGGTTAGTTGGTTCATGGTTCATCGTTGAAATCGCCGAAATGTTGATTTCACCAATTGGTCTTTCAGTAACTACTAAACTTGCACCAAAAGCATTTAAGTCTCAAATGATGAGTATGTGGTTCTTGGCGGATGCTGCTGGACAAGCGGTTAACGCCCAAGTTGTTAAGTACTACTCATCAGCTACAGAAGTTCCATACTTCTTAATTATCGGGGCAGTAAGTATCGTCTTCGGATTGATCCTTTGCTTATTCGTTAAGAAGATTCATGGCTTAATGGATGGTGTAGACTAAAAATTATATTAAGAGATCGAGAATAATTCTTGGTCTCTTTTTTTATGAGGTGAGTTATGAAAATCGCAGTAAGCAGTGACCTTCATTTAGATTTAAATCATGCTGATGTTGCAGAAATTATTACTCAACAGGCACATTATTTAACCCGTCAAGAAATTGACCATTACTTTTTTGTGGGGGATGCCTTTAATGATTTTGAGCAAACCAGCGCTTGTTTTGCGGAACTACAATCGCAATTACCTACCACAAAGGTCCATTATCTTGCCGGTAACCATGATATGTTAAAAGGGGTCACTTATGAGCAATTAGAAAATTTAGATGATGATCTATATTTTCATAACCGATTTATCGATATTCCCCAAACAAACTGGCGGATTATCGGTAACAATGGTTGGTATGATTATTCGTTTTCAATGTATGAAAGTAATGTAAAAGAGGTCGCAAAATGGAAGCGGGCATATTGGGTGGATCGTCCAATTATGCAGCCAATGAATGATCCAGAACGAATGGCGATTGTCTTACACCAAGTTGAAGAAGCCCTAAAACAGGCTCACAATCAACAAAAACAGGTTATCTTTATGACCCACTTCGCACCAATTAGAGAAGCTCTCCCGCATCCACTTATTGAGTCTGCACGGCGACAACGGATGTGGGAGATGACGACAGCGATGTTGGGCAGTAAACACTTAGGAGCGTTACTAGCTAGATTCCTGGAAGTAAAAGCAGTTTTCTATGGGCATCTTCATTATGCTCAACCATTAATTACCGTTGGAAATATTGAATACCGTAATCAAGCAGTTGGCGTAAGACGCAAAAATAGTGAGGACTGGAAGGGGAAAAGCCTATTAGATCAATGGATTAGCCACCTTTATACTAAAAAAATCTAGTTTTTTCAAAAAAATAAGAAAAAACACTTGCAATGAGGTTGGAAATTAGGTATTATAATAAACGTTGATTGATACGAAATATTTAATCAAGCAACTTCTTGGAGGAGTAGCGAAGTCTGGTTAAACGCGACGGTCTGTAAAACCGTTCCTTCGGGTTCGGCGGTTCGAATCCACCCTCCTCCATCTTTATTATTGGGCTATAGCCAAGCGGTAAGGCAACGGTTTTTGGTACCGTCATGCGCTGGTTCGAATCCAGCTAGCCCAACTGTTATTGAAAGGCTAAGAAAAACATCTGTTTTTCTTAGCCTTTTCTAGTTCAAAATTTTATTAAGCTATATGAAAAAAGGAATGACAGCCAATGCCTAAACAAGGTCATTTTGCAAAAAGCATGCGAACTAAACAAATAAATGATTTTAAAGTGAAACGCAATGCGACTGGTGCGACCATTGATGATGAACAGTTAACAGATTTCTTAGTGGTTCGCTTTGCTTTAACAGCTAAGAAGAGGGTTGGATCCGGGGCTCGAGAAACTGTTCAACGGTTCTTGATTGAAATTGGTGATTCTTTACAAGAAAATGATGGAGATTTACAGACAATCATTCCAAATTTACTAGCGAGTCTTAATGCCCGGGTACCTTGGCAATTCTATCTAGAAATTTTGGGAGAGTGGGATTTGCTTCAAAAGTTTTTACAAAAAGAACTTCCTGCAGTCCCGTTAGAAAAACGTCTACGAATTAAGCACCCAGTCACAACCCAGGAAATGGAGACGTTAATTGCAAAATTATTGGCAAAAAAGATTACTGCAATTACGTTTATTAATCAGCCAGGAGTGGATCAAAATAAGAAAGATCAGATGGTGACAATGATGCTAACAACGATCTATCATGATCAAACGATTGAATGGGAAAAAGTGCGGTTGTTACTGGCGCCATTTAAATTTGAAATCGCTCCTGAACTAGATGAAGAAACAAAAGACTGGTTAAAGAAATTAGCAGAAAAATAATAACGTTGACTTTCGTTCTGCTTCCTTGGTAGAATTAAATCGTTATTGCAGAGCTGTGGTGGAGTTTTTATCACCGTGGCTCTTTTTATTTTGATTTGAAGGAGGAAGCGGAAAGCAATGGCAGAAAAAAACTATTCACGTATTTATCTCGCAATTGGTTCCCTTGCATTACTAACGTTTATCGGAATTTTGAATGAAACATCGATGAACGTCACATATCCAGAATTATCTGCTCAGTTTAATGTATCGCTCGATGTTATTCAGTGGATTACAACTGGTTATTTATTGATGGTAACAATTACGATGGGGACGACTGCCTATCTATTACGCCAGTATCAAGCACGCTGTTTGCACTTATTTGCAGTATCATTTTTCATTATTGGTGACTTGATGTGTGCTTTGACTGGTAACTTTCCTATTTTGTTAACGGGGAGATTGATTCAAGCAATTGCTACTGGGTTAGCAACGCCAATTATGTTCCATTTAATTTTTACGGAGATTCCGCGTGAAAGAATTGGCATGATGACCGGAATGGCTGCAATGGTTATTTCGTTTGCGCCAGCGTTGGGACCAACATATGGTGGGGTCGTTTCAGAAATGCTATCATGGCGGATGATCTTTTGGATTTTACTACCAATTGTTTTGATTAGTCTTGTATGCGGTCAACTTTTTATTCGTAATAAACCGCTTGGAAATGATAAAGCATTTAGTTATGGAAGCTTAATTACACTGGCAATTGCCCTTATTAGTATAATTAGTGCAGTTTCTTCAATTGGGAAACAAGGATTTGGAAAGCAGTTTTGGCTTTTATTATTGGTAGCAATTATTTTCTTTAGCACCTTTATCTATATCAATAATCATGGTAAATCAGAATTGTTTGACTTAAGGGTGTTTAAGGTTGTCCCATTACGGCTATCAACTGTCACTTATTTTAATTTACAGTTTATTAATATTGGAATTTCGCTTGTTATTCCTATTTACGTTCAATATGTTTTGCACTCTTCGGCAATTGTCGCGGGTCTTATTTTATTTCCCGGGTCATTAATCGGTGCTTTTATCTCGCCATTTGCTGGAACTTTGGCTGATCGTTATGGTTTTGCTACGCCAGTTATTTCTGGGGGAACTCTTTTGGTTATTGGGACAAGTTGCTTCAGTATTTTCCAACGTCATTTAACGCCATTACTAATAACGATCTTCTTTGTTATTTTGCGAATTGGATTTAACTTTGCCTTTTCTAATACGATTTCCAATGCCTCAATGTTAGTTCAACCGCAAAATGCCCCCGATGTAAACTCAATCTTTAATATGGTCCAACAATTTGCCGGCTCACTGGGAACTAGTCTTCTGGCCTCCACAATTGCTTTATTCCAAATGAGCAACAGCGGTTCACTGATGGGACGTACGTACGCCGGAGGACGATTTGATTTTATCTTATTGGGCGTTTTAGCAATCATTACTTTATTAACAATGGTTACTAATTATCGCATGCAACAAAAGAAGGAAAGTATTTCTCAATAAGTGGTTGAATTAGCCTGACAAGAATGTAATAATGTAGCTTGATTAATACAAGTTATTACAGGTTTTTAAAGAAAGTGACTATAAGTTAAAATGATACATTCTATCGTTCACTTTATGGTGAGCAATCAGGTTTTTACGCTGTTTATTTGTCTTGCAATTGGCTTTTTGATTGGAAACTATAAAATTGCGGATAAATTTAATATTGGAGCAACGGTGGGAACGTTAATTGTGACCTTAATCGTGGGGCAGATTGGGAGTTTCCCCCGGGATGAAATGTTGGGAACGATTTTCTTTGGCGCCTTCATGTTCTCTGTTGGTTATCGGATCGGACCCCAGTTATTAGTTAGTTTGAAATTATTTGGGGTTCGCATTTTAATCGCTAGTATTTTCTGGATGGTTGTTGCGTTCTTAGTTGGGTGGAGTCTTTTTTCTGCCTTTAAGATTGGCCCGGGGATCGCTGCTGGAGTTATTTCCGGGGCCCTCACCCAGTCAGCTACCGTGGCCAGTTCGTTGCAAACGATTGGATCATTGCCAGTTAGTCAAAGCGTTAGGGCAACTTATGAGGCGCAGCTCCCGGTTGCTTATGCTTTAACATACGTTTTTGGGACGTTAGGGGTAATTATCTTTTTACGTGACCTAGCACCTAAAATTTTGGGGATTTCAATTGCTGAACAGGGTCCTAAAATGGCTGAACATTATCACTTTCATGCTAAAAACCCGAACCCAACGTGGCGACGAACATATCGCATTGCAGATGATTCACCGCTTGTCGGCAAAACGCTTGAGGAATTTAATCGGCGGTCTAATTACCGGATTATTGGGTTAGCTGCTTTTCATGATGGCAAAATGACTGACCACCTTGAATATCAATTGCAGGTTGGCGACTTGCTAACTGTTATTGGTTACGCCGTTCATTTCGATCGGTTAATGCGAGTGCCAGGTTTAACAGAAGTATTGACGCCAACCAATGCGCCGCGTGAACGAGCTTTTGTTCTGGGGAAAAACTTTAAACCGAGTGAATTAGCTCTTCTGCGTCAACACGGGGTTTTTGTGAATATTCAAGACCCAATCAGTGGAAATCAACAATTGATTAACCAGTTGCGACCAGGGGATGTGATTTCATTGACTGGGAATACATCGCGAACCAAGGCAATCTTAAAAAAGATGGGACGTTGGAAAGCTGCAGATACAGCAATGAATTATTCTTTATTCTCTTTAGGAATCGGTTGTGCTTCCCTTTTAGGAATTATCGGGCTAAAATTAAATAGTATTCCGTTGCAACTAGGGAATGGAACGGCGGCTTTGATTATGGGACTAATCTTGAGTTCGTGGATTGAACGTCACCGTGACCGTAAATCCATCCCTGTAACGGTAACCAGCTTTCTTCAGAGTTTTGGACTAACGCTTTTTGTGGGGACAGTTGGTTTACAATCAGCTCAAGCATTTACAAGTGCAATTAAGTCGTTAGGTATCGGGGTCTTATTTATTGGGGCGATGATTTCAATAATGCCACATTTGCTAACGATGTTCTTTGGACGCTATGTATTGAAAATGGAACCTCTTGCTTTAATTGGAGCAATGACAGGTTCGGGAACGATCGCAGCGGCAATGAATGAGATTTCGCAAAAAGCAGGTCCGGAAGGTGGCGCATATTATGCGGCTGCCTTTACTCCGGCGTTTGTAGTTGGTAATATTGGAATTACATTACTAGGGCCGATTTTTGTGGCGCTACTATCATAATTTATCGCTTAGAAAGGGCGTGCAAAATTATAATGCAACAATTTTTTACAATTTTAGGTGGAATGGGGACGCTGGCAACAGAGAGTTATGTACGTCTGTTAGATAAAAGAACGCCAATTCATTGTGATCAAGATTACTTAAACTATTTAGTTGTTAACCATGCAACCGTTCCTGATCGTACTACATGGATTCTCGATCATAGTCAACCAGATCCTAATGAGGCCCTGATTGAAGATATTAAACAGCAAAGTCTTTTGAATCCTGCATTCTTTGTTTTAATTTGTAATACAGCCCATTACTCTTTTGATAAGTTACAGGCAGCAACGGAGATTCCGATTCTCAACATGCTGCAAGAAACGGTTAACGAGATCAAGAAGATTAAGCCGGATGCAAAGCGGGTTGGCCTATTAGCCACTAAGGGAACTTTGGCAGCTAACTTATATGATCCTTATATTGAGAAGGCTGGGTATGAGCTTATCAAGCCAACTCCTGAGATTGCCGATATGACAGAAGACTTGATTTACCATGATATCAAAGAGGCTGGTCATTCTGATGGCAAGAAGTATCATGAGCTAGTACGGAAAATGATTGAAGAACAAGGAGTAGATGTAGTAGTTTTGGGTTGTACTGAATTATCTTTTGCAGAAGAGATGGACCCTGAAACTAAGTACCCTGTTGCCGATTCACAATCAATTATTGTTGATCGCTCCCTTGAACGCGCATTGAAATTACGCCAAAAATAATAAAAATTAAAAATTAGAGACCGGGGAAGGGGAATAGTTCCAACGGTCTCTAATTTTTATTAATTTTTTGCCGATATTTTAAGAAATTGGTCTAGATTTTTGGGAATGGTGTAAAATATACACATGCGCAATGTTTAGCAAACAATGGCGTAAGGAGGAAAGAAAATGAGTTCACCTGTTTATATTCAAATTCACAATCAGTTAAGACAAAACATTGAAGATGGTGAGTGGAAAGTTGGCGATAAAATTCCCGCTGAACGCGAACTCGCTAATGATTTTGGCGTCAGTCGAATGACTTTGCGGCAAGCAATTCAAGCATTAGTTGATGAAGGAATTCTTGAACGAAGAGTTGGCTCTGGAACTTTTGTCGCTAATCGCAAAGTCCAAGAAAAGATGTCAGGAATAACGAGCTTTACTGAATTAATGCACGCGACAGGGAAGAAAGCTGCTAGTAAGACAATTTCTTACCACTTGACGATCCCTTCGCAAACAGAGGTTGAAAAGCTAAAGTTAGCCCCAGATGAACAGGTTTTACGAATGGAACGGGTTCGTTATGGAAATGATGTGCCAATTTGTTATGAAATCGCAACCGTTCCTGCTAACCTCGTTCAAAAATTTAGCAAAGAAGAAATTACCACATCTTTTTATCGGACGTTAGAAAAAAAGGCGAACCTTTATCCTGGTCATGCAACCCAGCATATTTCAGCAACGAAGGCGACGGAAAAGATTGCTAATTACTTGCAGATTAAACGTGGAGATGCGCTCTTGCGAATGACCCAACTATCTTACTTGCAAGATGGTCGTCCTTTTGAATATGTCCACACTCAATATGTTGGATCACGGTTTGAATTTGTCTTTGAAAAGTAATCAAGACAAATCCATGTTACAATACTGATTAACGATATTACTTTTGAGAGGAATTATACTAATGAAATTTGATTATCCGGATGATAGCCTTACCCTGCATACTGATGCGTATGAATTGAGTATGATGCAGACCTACTGGAAAAAAGGAATGGGTAACCGCCGTGCTGTCTTTGAGGCCTTCTTCCGTAAAATGCCATTTAATAATGGGTACGCTGTTTTTGCCGGGTTAGATCACATTATTCGCTATGTAAAACAATTACATTTTACTGATAGCGACATTGAATACTTAAAGTCTACGAATCAATTTGATGATGACTTTCTAGAATATTTACGTAACTTTAAATTTACGGGTTCAATCAACAGCTTTGAAGAAGGAGATCTGGTATTTAACCATGAGCCTATTATTCAGGTTGATGCGCCGATTATTGAGGGCCAATTGATTGAAACGGCAATTTTAAATATTCTTAATTATCAGATTATGATTGCGACAAAGGCTTCACGGATTAAGTCGATTGTCGGTAACCAAACTGTAATGGAATTTGGCTCACGCCGGGCACAGGAACTGGATGCGGCTTTGTGGGGAACGCGAGCAGCATATATTGGTGGCTTCGATGCTACAAGTAACGTCCGTGCAGGTAAATTATTTGGTATCCCGATTTCAGGAACCCATGCCCATGCTCTTGTGCAGGTATACATGAATGATTATGACGCATTTAAAGCATATGCAGAAACTCATCATAATTGTGTCTTTCTTGTGGATACTTTTGATACCTTAAAGAGTGGGGTTCCTAATGCAATTAAGGTTGCTAAGGAATTTGGCGATAAAATTAACTTTATCGGTGTCCGCATTGACAGTGGTGATATGGCCTACCTATCTAAAAAAGTACGCAAAATGTTGGATGATGCTGGTTTCCCAGACGCAAAAATCATCGCATCTAATGGCTTAGATGAAAAGACAATTCAAAACTTGCAAATGCAAGGGGCGAAGATTGATACATGGGGAATCGGGACTAAGCTAATTACTGCCTATGACCAACCAACTTTAGGGGCCGTATACAAATTAGTCGCTATTGAAGATGAAGATGGCCAACTTGTTGATACGATTAAGATCTCTAATAATGTTGGTAAAATGTCAACTCCCGGCAAAAAACAAGTATGGCGGATTAACGATCGTGGAGACGGCAAGAGTGAAGGGGATTATATTACATTAGTTGATGAGGATCCTCGTAATGAAAAGTCACTCAATATGTTCAATCCTAACTTCCCACTCCAGCAAAAAGACGTGGAAGATTTTACTGCCCGGCCAATGCTAAAGCCAATCTGGCAAGATGGTAAGTATGTTTATGATGAACCGACCTTAGAGGAGAGCCATCAACACCGTTTCGATAGCTTAAATGCTTTATGGGATGAATATAAACGCGATTTAAACCCAGAAGTATACCCAGTCGATTTATCACAGAAATGCTATGATAATAAACTTAAATTAATTCACCAAGTTCATGAATATGTTAAATCATTGAGTAAGTAGAGGTAATCTGTAGTGCGAAAGTATCAAGAAGAAATAATTAATGCATTAGGCGTTAACTCGCAAATTGATCCCCAAGCAGAAGTAACTAAACGTGTTCAGTTCATCTGTGATTTTCTCCAAACCACTAAGATGAAGGCCTTAGTATTAGGAATTTCTGGTGGCCAAGATTCAAGTTTGGCGGGGCGGCTTTCACAATTGGCAGTCGAAAAGCTGCGGGAAGAGACTGGCGACAATGAATACCAATTTATCGCAGTCCGGTTGCCATATGGTGAGCAAGCTGATGAGTCAGATGCAATGTTTGCAATTAATGACTTTATTAAACCTGATAAAATAATGCGGGTTAATATTAAGGCGGCTACTGATGCGATGGTAGCATCCTTAAACGAAGCAGGCACGCCAATTAGCGATTTTAATAAGGGAAACATTAAAGCCCGAGAACGAATGATTGTCCAATATGCTATTGGTGGAGAAAACAAAGGAGCTGTAGTGGGAACAGACCACGCCGCTGAAGCAGTAACTGGTTTTTACACTAAGTTTGGGGATGGCGGTGCAGATATTACGCCACTTTCTGGATTGGATAAGCGACAGGGAAAGGCCTTATTACAATACTTAGGAGCACCAGCAAAGCTTTATGATAAAACACCAACCGCAGACTTGGAAGAAGACAAACCAATGCGTCCCGATGAAGAAGCGCTTGGTGTTCGCTATGATGAAATTGATGACTACTTAGAAGGTCGTGAAGTTTCGCCAGCAGCTGCCGAAAAAATTGAAAGCTGGTATCGGCGAACTCAACATAAGCGTCACTTACCGATTGCTCCATATGATACTTGGTGGAAGTAAATTGATAATAAAATGGGAGGCTGGGAATCAACTCAGTCTCTTTACTAGTTTTAAGGAGAATGATGATGGAAGAGGAAACACTTCAACTTGTTAGTAAACAATTACCGGATATTCGCCCTCAACAAATTAAAGCGGCCCTCGGATTAATGGATGAAGGAAATACAATTCCTTTCATTGCCCGTTACCGTAAAGAAATGACGAGCACGCTTGATGAAGTTCAATTACAAGCGATCCGGGATGAATATCACCGGGTAACGACATTGCGGGAACGTCAAGCAACAGTTATCAATAAAATTAAAGAGCTCGGGAAGTTAACCCCGGCGCTCGAAAAGCAAATTAACAGTGCGACCGAATTGCAAGAAGTAGAAGACCTTTACTTGCCATATAAGCAAAAGCGGCAGACAAAGGCCCAACAAGCTCGTGAACATGGCTTAGCACCGTTAGCAAATTGGCTGCTCTCTTATCCTGATGATGATTTAAGTGCGAAGGCGCAAGAGTTTATTAACGATGATGTTCCTGATGCTGAGAGCGCATTAACAGGCGCCCATGAAATTTTGGCTGAAGCAATTAGTGAAATGGCCACGGTACGAAGCTGGTTGCGAAATTATACTGCTCAACACGGTCAATTAGAGACAAGCGTAAAACGTGATGGCGAAGAAAAGGATGAACTGGGGACTTACAAGCAGTACTATGAGTTCACTAGTCCAGTTCAAAAATTGAATTCTTATCAAATTTTGGCTTTTAACCGCGGAGAAAAAGAAGGGATTATTAACGCCAAAATCACTTTAGATGAAGAACCGGTGATGAATTACCTTCGTTTCCGTTTGATTAAAACTAGCAAGAAAAATGATGCGACTGCCTTTATTGAGGAAGCTTACAAGGATGCTTACAAGCGTTTCTTGGGTCCTGCAATTGAACGGGAACTGCGGCGGCAATTAACAGAGGGCGCTGATGAACAGGCGATTAAGGTCTTTGGTGAAAATCTCTATCATTTATTGATGCAAGCACCAATTAAGGGAAAAGTTGTGTTAGGATTTGACCCTGCTTACCGAACCGGTTGTAAGTTGGCGGTTCTTGATGAAAATGGGAAGTTTTTAACTAAGGCAGTTATCTATCCACACAAACCAGCACCAGAAAAGCAACGCGCGACAGCAGAAAGTGAGTTTATTGACTTACTAGAAAAGTACCACGTTGAAATGATTGCGATTGGTAACGGGACAGCTAGCCGAGAATCAGAACAATTTGTTGCGGAAGCACTTAAAAAGATCAAACGGCCAATCTATTATGTCATCGTAAATGAAGCCGGTGCCTCTGTTTACTCTGCAAGTAAGGAAGCACGTGATGAATTTCCTGACTTGCATGTTGAACAGCGAAGTGCGATTAGTATCGGTCGTCGTTTGCAAGACCCACTTGCCGAATTAGTCAAGATTGATCCCCAAGCGGTTGGTGTTGGGCAATACCAGCATGATTTGCCGAAGAAAGAATTGAATGGGGAACTGGAAACAATTGTAGAACGGGCGGTAAACCGGGTAGGAGTAAACCTCAACACAGCTAGTTACCAATTGTTGACGCGAATTTCCGGGCTTAATAAAACGATTGCTAAAAATATCGTTACCTATCGAGATGAAAATGGACGTTACACAAACCGGACACAGTTAAAGAAAGTGCCACGGTTAGGACCTAAAGCTTATCAACAATCAGTCGGGTTCTTACGGATTATTGGTGGCGAAAATCCATTAGATAACACCGATGTCCACCCAGAAAGTTACCAGGTGGCGGAAAAGATTATTCAAGCGGCAGGGATTAATGTCGATGAGTTGGGAACGCCAAGTGCTGATGATAAGTTAAAGAAAATTGATGTTAAGCAGTTTACGGATGATCAAGTCGGGACTGAAACCGTTACTGATATTATTTCTTCCTTGCAAAAGCCAGGCCGTGACTTGCGTGATTCAATGCCTGCTCCATTATTACGCCATGATGTAATGACAATTGAAGACCTTAAGCCGGGGATGAAACTTCAAGGAACTGTCCGGAACGTTGTCGACTTTGGAGCCTTTGTTGATATTGGTGTCAAACATGATGGGTTAGTTCATGTTTCAAAGATGAGTAAGCAGTTCATTCGTGATCCGCGAGCAATGGTAGCCGTTGGTGATATTGTTGACGTATGGATTGATGATGTCGACTTGAAGCGTCAGCGGATTCAATTAACGATGCTTGAACCGGAGACAGTCACAAATGACTAATGCTGAATTACAACAATTGACCGAACAGTGGTCGAAAGAATACTTTGGGCGCGAATTTACGCACAAGGTATTTTTTAATAAGCGGTTAAAAACAACCGGTGGACGTTATCATTTAAGTGACCATCATATTGATATCAACCCGTTAATGTATACTGAGTTTGATCTTCATAATCTGCGCCAGGTGGTTCTTCATGAGTTGTGCCATTATCATTTACATCTGCTGGGGATGGACTATCACCATCGCAGTAAGGAATTTAAAGCTCTATTGACACAGGTGGGAGGATCAAGATATGCGCCACCAACTAGTAAAAGAAAGGTAAATTCCAAGAAAAAATGGCATTATATATGTACTGGTTGTGGTGTTGAAATCGCGCGACAACGGCGTTTCAACACCCAAAGATATATTTGCCGACGATGTGGTCACAAATTTATTTTAAAAAATTGAAAAAAGTTGTTGCCAACGAATAGGTATCTTGCTATAATAATATTCGTTGGTTGATATGCGGCCGTGGCGGAACTGGCAGACGCGTAAGATTAAGGATCTTATGGTCGATTATGACCGTGGAGGTTCAAGTCCTCTCGGCCGCACTACTTAAAAGGCATTGAGTAATATTTGCTCAGTGCTTTTTTTGTTTTAAAATTTCTGTTTAATAAAATTTACGTAAATTTTACCTCTCCTCTTGCTATCTCAATCATGAAAGCGCTATACTTTAGATGTTGTAGATAGTAACGAGGAGGGATTTATCAATGGATGCAGATATCAAATGGCTTGATGAACCGGAAACATTCCGCGTCAATCAATTACCTGCTCATAGTGACCATTATTATTACGGTAACTATGATGAATGGCGGCATAATAATAGTCGTTTTGCGCAAAACTTGGATGGTCAATGGCAATTTAACTTTGCTGAAAACCCGCGTAAACGAGAAAATGACTTTTATAAGGTAGATTATGATAGTAGTAGTTTTGGAACAATCGAAGTGCCTAGTGAGATTGAACTAAATAATTACGCCCAAAATAATTACATTAACACTTTGATTCCGTGGGAAGGTAAGATTTACCGTCGTCCCGCATATGCCCTTAGTCCTGATGATGCGCAAGAGGGATCATTTAGTGATGGGGATGATAATACTGTTGGCGAATACTTAAAACATTTTGACCTTGAACCTTCTTTACGGGGAAAGCAGATCCGCATTCGTTTTGATGGTGTTGAGCGTGCCATGTATGTTTGGCTTAATGGTCACTTTATTGGTTACGCTGAAGACAGTTTTACCCCCTCTGAATTTGACCTGACTCCTTACATTCAAGATGAAGGTAATGTTTTAGCTGTGGAAGTTTTCAAGCATAGTACCGCCTCGTGGATTGAGGATCAAGATATGTTCCGTTTTTCTGGAATTTTCCGGAGTGTAAACTTATTAGCCCAACCACTTGTTCATGTTGAAGACCTTCATATTCGGCCAATTGTTACTGATAATTATCAGGACGGTATTTTTAATGTTGACCTTCAACTTCACGGTGAAAAGACCGGGAACGTTAATGTGCGGGTTATCGACAATGATGGTAATACGCTCGTCAATGAAACACACCCTGTTGATTCCACGGTAAAAGTTCAGGATCAATTTTTAGAAAATGTTCACTTATGGGATAACCATGATCCTTACCTCTATCAATTGTTGATTGAAATTCGTGATGACGAAGGTAATTTGGTCGAACTCGTTCCATATCGTTTTGGTTTTCGGCGAATTGAAATTAATAAAGATCATGTTGTCCTATTGAATGGTCAACGGCTAATTATAAATGGTGTTAACCGTCACGAATGGAATGCTAAACGTGGCCGCGCGATCACGATGGATGATATGACGAGTGATATTCACACCTTTAAGGAAAATAATATTAATGCCGTCCGGACGTGTCACTATCCAGACCAGATTCCGTGGTATTACCTTTGTGATGATAACGGAATTTACATGATGGCCGAAAATAATCTGGAATCCCACGCTACCTGGCAGAAGATGGGAGCAATTGAACCATCATATAACGTCCCTGGTTCAGTTCCTCAATGGCGTGACGTAGTAGTAGATCGGGCGCGGACTAACTATGAAACATTTAAGAACCACCCGTCGATTTTATTCTGGTCGTTAGGTAATGAATCATATGCTGGCGATAATATTGTCAAAATGAATGAATTCTATAAGAAGCATGATGACAGTCGGCTTGTTCACTATGAGGGTGTTTGTCATACTCCCGAATACCGTGATCGGATCTCAGACGTTGAAAGCTGGATGTACTTACCACCTAAAGAAGTTGAGGAGTACTTGAAGAACAATCCAGACAAGCCATTTATGGAATGTGAGTACATGCATGATATGGGGAACTCTGATGGTGGAATGGGTTCATACATTTCTTTACTTGATAAATACCCACAATACTTTGGCGGCTTCATTTGGGACTTTATTGATCAAGCCCTCCTTGTTAAGGATCCGGTAAGTGGGCAAGAAGTGATGCGCTATGGTGGTGATTTCGATGATCGTCACTCAGATTACGAATTCTCGGGAGATGGCTTGATGTTTGCTGATCGGACACCGAAGCCAGCAATGCAGGAGGTAAGATACTACTATGGCTTACACAAATAAATTACGCGTGATATATGGTGATGCGACATTAGGACTTAGTGGTGACAGCTTTCATTATATTTTTAGCTATGAGCGTGGTGGATTAGAATCGCTTAAGCTAAACGGTAAAGAATGGCTATATCGTGAACCAATGCCGACGTTTTGGCGGGCAACCACTGATAATGACCGAGGAAGTGGCTTTAATATTCGGTCTGCTCAGTGGTTAGCAGCGGACACTTTTCATAAGTGTGTTGGGATTGACCTGACAGTTGATAATCAACACTTTGCCGAATTACCTATTGCGCCGATAACCAATGAATTTAGTGATCCGGTATCTGCTGAAAACGTCAAAATTAAGTATACTTTTGAGACGCTAACAGTTCCGGCCACGCAAGTCACTGTAACTTATGAGGTTAACAGACAAGGTGAGATTAAAGTGACAATGCACTATTACGGCCATGAAGACTTACCTGGTCTACCAGTAGTAGGAATGCGTTTTATCATGCCAACAGTTGCTACCGGCTTTGACTATCAAGGATTATCCGGTGAAACTTACCCCGACCGGATGGCAGGAGCGACTGAGGGTACCTTCCATGTTGACGGTTTACCGGTTACTAAGTATCTCGTTCCCCAGGAAAATGGAATGCACATGGATACTCATGCATTAACAATTACCCGCGATTCCACTCAAAATAATGCTGATCATTCGCGGGAACCATTTAGCTTAACTATTAAGCAAGACGAGCAACCGTTTGCCTTCAGTTGTTTACCATATACAGCGGAGGAATTAGAAAATGCAACACACATCGAAGAGCTCCCACTCGCACGACGAACTGTTCTCGTTGTTGCGGGGGCGGTCCGCGGTGTTGGGGGAATTGATAGTTGGGGTGCAGATGTTGAAGAACAGTATCATATTCCTGCCGACCGTGATGTTGAGTTTTCGTTTGTATTGAATGCAAAATAAGAGGTTGGATTATAGTCTATGCCGCTATGTTCGTAAAAAGTTGTATAACAAAGGTCTCTAACACCCGGTAAATCCGAACGTTAGAGACCTTTTTGTTTTAACTAATTTGTCCAGCTGCAATCCCTTGGAAGTATTTCTTAACATGAGTACAGAAATAATAAAGACCATAAATTGCAAGAATGCTAAGACCAACTAATGAGATCACTAATAAAGCGGTGAACCATTTTGCTTGCTTAAAGTAGAGGGTAACAGTATTTTTTCCTTTACGTTGCTGAATGTATGGAGCACCAACTGAGGATCGCTGATAGTGGCGAAGTAGGTGGCCATTAACCGTTAATTGTGATTCGTGATACGTAATAATTGGCAACCGAACTTTTCCCGCTTTTCCTGCTTCCCATGATAGTTGCAATCCTCCATGCGGCAAGACAGTATGAGTATATTTATGGGCTTCATTAATGATTTGCCCTTCGTAAGCGTAAGAACGAACATATTTTTGATTCATGTACTTCTTAGGAATTGGCAAATAGTCAGGACTTCTCTTTTCGACCATTGTTAACAATTGACCAGGGTAAAGGTCGTGGACAGAATGTCGCAGGGCGGTCTTATTTTCACTTACGCGGGTAATCGCGCTAAAGCTATTAAGGACAATTTCTGAGTCATAGCGGGCTGCGCGTTTATAAACATCAATTGTCGTAGGAGTAAAGACCAGAAAAACCATTAACAAGAGGATACCGGTGATTAATTGATTTCGTAAATCAATTTCTTGCGCTTTTTTATCAAGAGTTGTCGCACTGATCCCAACTCCTGCGAGTAAGAGGGGAAAGGCAATAATTGTCAACCGGTTAGGAAACTGCAAAGTGTGTCCAAGTGCGGGAATCACATCTTGGAAAAAGGACCAAGGAGTAAGGGGAGAACTAAGCAGGAGGACCAAAGAACCAAGTAACGTCAGGACTGTATTAGTAAGCGATTTTTTGAAGGTGAATAATACGTAGATGAGTTGAAGGATAAAGAGAATCCACATTGCGTAGATTAGATAATCGCGCGTACTGCTAAACATTGAAGGCAATAGCACATTATCGGCGAGACTGAAATCGGCAGGATTGGCAATATTATTATGGAGGTTAAGCATTAATAAGGCTCCCCAGACATTGGCTGTTAAAATAACGGTTCCGCCGACTGCCTTCAGCGTTTCGATCCACATTTTCTTACGATTAGTCGTTATAATTAACCCAATAATAAAAAACGGTGTTAGGGTAATCACGAAAAATAAAGAACTTAGCATGTGGATCTGAATGATGATCGTCATCAGGGTCATCAATTGTAGCCAGTTGACTGGTCGTTGGTGATCCTGAATCATGCGTACGCCGCAAATTACCATATAAGGAGCCAGAGCAGCTCCCCAGGCATTCATATTCTGTGCTAATTCCCATCGTGGAAGCCACCCAATGTTCATATAGATTAGGGCACAGATAATTGCAAATGTCCTTTTACTATGAACACGGATGCCAAGTCGATACATACCGATTCCACCTAATAGATAGACGATAAAGGTAGTAACGATCTGATATTGATACCAAGTTCCTACTACGCCAAGAATAGCTCCATTTAAATATGCAAAGAGGGGGCCATAAACGGCATTGATGATGCGACCACTTTGTTGAAAACTATAATTACTTTGAAAATAGCTAAAATTAAGCTGTTGAATTTGCTTAGCTGCATCGTAAAAACGATTAAAGTGAAAAATGGAGTCCGTCCCTAAAATAACTCCATGTGATACAAACTGAGGGAACATGATTAAATAGGCCATTGCAGCGATGGCACAATATGGTAGCACCCAATTAATTAGATTAGCAATTTTAGATTTCATAAAATTGAGAATTAAACAAAATCAGTTTAATTTCTCCTTTCCTCAAATACTTACCTTAATAATTATACGGCAGAAAAGTCGACTGTAAAATAACCTTCTGCAGCTAGTTTAATTGTTAAGCACTAGTAAAATGCGCTATTATAAGATAGTGGCAAAGGGGAGTGAAAAAATGGCAGAATTAGTAATTGTACGTCATGGGCAAAGTCAAGCTAACCGTGATAATATTTTTACTGGCTGGACTGATGTTCCGTTGACTCCTAAAGGAATTGAACAAGGTGAATTAGTCGGCAAGGAATTGCTAAGACTAGGTATCCAATTTAGTGATGCGTATACGTCCTACATGGAACGGGCAATCATGACAACTAATATTATCCTAGAAGAAATTAATCAGTTATATATTCCGGTTCATAAAACGTGGCGACTAAACGAACGTCATTATGGAGCATTGAGTGGTCGGAACAAAGATGAAGTGAAGAAAGAGATTGGTGCAGAACAGCTTCATAAATGGCGGCGTGGTTTTAAAGATTTACCACCACAATTAAAAGAGCGTCAGCATGATCGCCGCTATGATCGCTTAGGAGTTAAGATTCCGCTTAGTGAGAGTTTAGAAATGACGCTCCAACGACTCCTCCCATATTGGCAAGACCATATTGCGCCTCGTTTAATTGACGGACACAATCAGTTAATTGTTGCCCATGGTAGTTCTTTGCGGGCACTAATTAAATATTTAGATGGTATTTCAGATGACGATATTGATAAAGTGGAAGTTCCAAATGGCAAGCCAATTTTATATCGCTTTGATGATCATCTTAATGTCATTAAAAAGACTTTTATAACAATGGATGGTGAAATTGATGACAATACACGAATTAGCAAATAACCCAACGTTAAGCGGCCAAGTACGCTTGATTGAAAATATTGTTTATGGTGCGATGGATGGTGAGGCATTACATATGTCGATCTTAGCACCGTGGACGCAACGTTTCCCGAAACAATATCAAACTGAACCTCGACCATTGATTGTCTTTGTTCAAGGAAGCTCGTGGCGAACACCAAAAATGGGAGAAGAAATTCCACAACTGGTTCAATTTGTTCGGGCCGGTTATATTGTAGCGACTGTTCAACACCGTAGTTCAATTGATAGCCACCCATTTCCTGCCTTTTTGCAAGATGTTAAGACTGCCATTCGTTTCTTACGGGCCAATGCGCAAAAATATGCAATTGATCCGCAACAGGTTGCAATTTGGGGGACTTCCTCTGGAGCCAATGCGGCAATGCTAGTCGGCTTAACGGGTGATGATCCGCGCTATAAAGTTGACCTTTATCAAGACGAATCGGATGCAGTAGATGCTGTGGTTAGTTGTTTTGCCCCAATGGACGTGGAGAAGACGTTTGAGTATGATGCTAATGTTCCAGGAAATAAGTTACTGCAATATTGCTTATTAGGGCCTGATGTATCAAAGTGGCCAGAAATTGAAAAGCAAATGAGTCCCTTATATCAAGTCAAAGATGGGCAAAACTATCCACCATTCTTATTGTTCCACGGAGATGCTGATAAAGTTGTTCCATATGAACAGATGGAAAAAATGTATATGCGGTTGAAGGATAATGGAAATTCTGTTGAAGCGTACCGGGTTAAGGGTGCGAACCATGAACGAGATTTCTGGAGTCCAACAATTTATAATATTGTGCAGAAGTTTCTTGACGATCAATTTAAATAAATTTTAGGAATTGTATTGACAACTTATTTTTTATAAGTTATGATTTTGACATACTAAGTTAGGAGGAACACGTCATGTTTAACAAACAATTAATTAACGCTACTGTTTGTTGTTGTGGATCGCGTCTTATGCGACCCACAGTTTGGCGTGCTTACTTTTAGTTGAGTAACTGCTAACGTAATCGGGAATAAATGCATAAGGCGCAAATTCAAGTGAGAAGTTCTTGAGTTTGCGCCTTTTTTGTATTCTAAAGGAGATAGATATTATGAAATTCAACACACAATTAATTCATGGCGGTAATAGTGAGGATCCAACCACTGGTGCTGTCTCAACACCGATTTACCGTTCATCAACATTCCATCAACACGTTCTTGGCGGTGAACCTAAATGGGAATATTCTCGAACAGGAAATCCAACACGTGCATCTCTTGAAAAATTAATCGCAGAGCTTGAACATGGGACAGCCGGCTTTGCATTTGCTTCCGGATCTGCTGCTATTCATGCTACTTTTTCTTTATTCTCTCAAGGCGATCATTTTGTAGTTGGTAGTGATGTATACGGGGGAACATTCCGGTTAATCAATAAGGTATTAAAACGCTTTGGCCTTGAATTTACTGTTGTTGACATGCAAGACCTTGAAGCAGTCGAAAATGCAATTCAAGATAATACCGTTGCAGTTTATTTTGAAACACCAACTAATCCGCTCTTGCAAATCGCTGATATTAAAGCAATTGCTGATATCGCAAAAAAGCATGGAATAAAGACAATTGTTGATAATACCTTTGCTACTCCTTATAACCAACAACCGTTAACTCTTGGGGCAGATATTGTTGTTCACTCCGCAACAAAATATTTAGGCGGCCATAGTGATGTTGTTGCCGGATTAGCAGTTACTAACGATGATGAAATTGCTGAACAATTAGCATTCCTGCAAAACTCAATCGGTAGTACGCTTGGTCCTGATGATAGTTGGCTACTACAACGAGGGATGAAAACTCTCGGTGCCCGGATGCGCGTTCACCAAGAAAATGCGAATGAAGTTATTAACTTCCTCCAAAATGATGACCATATTGGGAAAATTTATTATCCAGGCTTAAAAGATTTTCCTGGTCATGAGGTTGCGGCTAAGCAAATGCGTAACTTTGGAGCAATGATCTCCTTTGAACTTAAGGATGGTTTAGATGCGAAGAAGTTTGTTGAAAGTCTACAATTGATTGATCTTGCCGAAAGCTTAGGGGGAATTGAAAGTTTGATTGAAGTTCCAGCTGTCATGACCCATGGATCTATTCCCCGGGAAATAAGACTAGAGAACGGAATTAAAGATGAGTTAATTCGTCTTTCAGTGGGAATCGAGGACCCTGAAGATATTATTGCTGACTTGCAACAAGCACTTAAAAAATTAGACTAATTATAGAAGAAGGGAAACTGTGACTTATGTGGGAAATTATCAAGACATCTTTACCACAACTCTTAGCAGCGGGATTTAAATATACGATTCCGTTAGCGATTATTTCATTTTTCTTTGGACTGATTATTGCACTAGTAACAGCTTTAATTCGTCTTTCTCGTCAACGTGGTGCATTCATGATTCTTAAATGGATTGCTAGTTTTTATGTCTGGCTTTTTCGGTCAACACCGCTGCTGGTTCAATTATTTATTGTATTCTTTGGACTGCCATATCTGAGAATTAAGGGAGTCCTGCCACATGGAATAAAATTAGAACCATTTACAGCCGGCATTATTACATTTTCACTTAATACCGGTGCTTATGCTTCAGAAACAATTCGGGCAGCGATCAGTTCAGTTCCAACTGGGCAATGGGAAGCGGGCGCAGCAATCGGAATGACGCGGTTGCAAATCTTGTGGCGAATTATTTTACCGCAAGCCTTAAGAGTAGCTTTACCGCCTTTATCAAACAGTTTTATAAGTTTGGTAAAGGACACGTCATTAGCTGCTTCAATTACAATTATGGAAATGTTTGCCGTCAGTCAACAGATTGCGGCCGAAAACTATCAACCATTACTGATGTATACTTTAGTAGCAATGGTCTACGCGGTCTTTACGACAGTTTTATCTTATTTCCAAGGGTATCTTGAGCGGGTAGTAGACCGTCAAGTAAATGCAAATAATAGGTGAGAAAAATGAAATTAACAAATATTAATAAAAGTTTTGGTAATAAAAATGTCTTGAAAAATACCACGTTAGAGTTTCCTGCAGGTAAAACAACAGTAATGGTTGGTCCATCTGGATCTGGTAAATCAACAATTCTCCGCTCACTTAACTTATTGGTAATGCCAGAGAGCGGCCAGTACGATTTTGATGATCATCATTTGGATTTTAGTCAAAAAGTAAGTAATAAAGATAAGTTGGCAATTCGTCAAGAAACAGGGATGGTTTTCCAAGACTACAATCTTTTTCCTAATAAAACTGTCCTTGGTAACATTATTGAAGGACCAACACAGGTTTTGAAACAGACGAAAAAGGAAGCAATTGCAAACGCGCATAATTTACTTGCTAAAGTGGGCTTAGCAGATTATGGAGAAGCCTATCCGAATGAATTATCTGGCGGACAGGCACAGCGGGTGGCGATTGCCCGAGCATTAGCAATGTCACCAAAGTATATCCTACTTGATGAACCGACTTCTGCCCTTGATCCAGAATTAGAGCTTAGTGTGTTGAAGGTTCTGTTGCAATTAGCTGAAGAAAAACAATCAATGGTAATTGTTACTCATAATATGGTCTTTGCGAAACATGTTGCGGATAAGATTATTTTTGTCGAGAACGGTGAAATTTTATATGATGGTACTCCAGACGAGTTTTTTGCTCCAGATAATCCAAATAAACGAATTAAGAACTTTATCGCCTCAATGACAATGGAAAATTTAAAATAAAGGAAGTTTAGAATAATGAAATTTTGGAAGAAAGCACTATTAACAATTGCAGCCTTAACAGTCGGCACCTCCGCGGGAATTACAAGCGTTTCTGCCGCTTCATCAGCTGTTAATTCAGAATTAGTTCATAAGGGAGAATTGACAATTGGTCTTGAGGGAACGTACTCTCCGTACTCTTATCGTAAAAATAACAAATTAACTGGCTTTGAAGTAGATCTTGGTAAAGCAGTTGCTAAAAAGATGGGCTTAAAAGCTAACTTTGTACCAACTAAATGGGATTCGCTAATTGCCGGTCTTGGTTCAGGCAAGTTTGATGTAGTAATGAACAACATTACACAGACACCTGAACGGGCCAAGCAATATAATTTCTCTACCCCATATATCAAGTCCCGGTTTGCATTAATTGTTCCTACTGATAGTAACATCAAAAGCTTGAAGGATATTAAAGGCAAGAAGATTATTGCTGGTACGGGAACTAATAATGCGAATGTGGTTAAAAAATATAAGGGTAACCTTACACCAAATGGCGATTTTGCTAGTTCCTTAGATATGATCAAGCAAGGTCGGGCTGCCGGGACAGTTAACTCCCGTGAAGCTTGGTACGCTTACAGCAAGAAGAACAGTACTAAGGGTCTCAAGATGATTGATGTTTCTAGTGAACAAGATCCAGCTAAGATTTCAGCACTTTTTAACAAGAAAGATACTGCTATTCAATCTTCCTACAACAAGGCACTGAAGGAACTTCAACAAGATGGAACAGTCAAGAAGCTATCTGAAAAGTACTTCGGTGCAGATATTACTGAATAATTAAAAAAGATCTCCAACGTCTGTGTGTTACAGTGTTAGAGATCTTTTTTGAAAGCTATAAATAAAATATATTTATCACAGCTTTTTCACAAATTAATGTTAAATTATTATGCTAAAGTTCCCATTGGATCCCAAGGCTTAAGAACGACGGGGGTCTTAGCGTAATCACGTTTAAGATCTTCGCTAAGGTACTTCTTATTAATAACGACTTGGTAGCAGTACTTGTCCATCCAATCATCACTCATAACAAAGTAACCTTTATGGCCGACCTTGTTACCCCATGAGTTTTCGACTTTCCACTTGGTTGGCTTACCATCAACAAGGTCAACACCAGTGATAACCATTGCGTGATCCATCATGCTTTCACCATAATCAAGTGCTTCAGCTTTAGTCATTTCAAGGTCAACGTCAAATAGCTTGTCGTAGTCATAGGTGTTAAGGGCCATAATCCCAAGTTTAGTTTCTGAATATTTAATAACATCTGAACCAAACCAAACACTTTCGCCATTCTTTAATTGTTCAATCGCGAGTTGCTTGAATTCATCCATTGGCAGGTTTAAGTGCTTGATTTCGCGGCCACCAACGACATTACCAAGCATGTCGATGGTGTAAGTTTGGTGGTACTTCTTATCAGCAGTCGGTGCTTGGATAATTGAGATATAGTCATCGAGGTTCCAGCCAACATACTTCTTAAAGAATTCTTGAGGAGTAAGGTTAGTATCGCGGTGGAATTCGTTGTCCTTCTTTGTCCGATATTCGAAATCAAAGTGGCTAACCGGTTCACCAAACGTGTAAGCAAGCATCCGGTAATTTTCATTCAACATCTTCCGGCGTGTTTCATCGATCGCTTCTTCATTTGCATGATCTTCGTTAATCATTTTCCGCAAAATAACGGCATCGTGACGAAGCTTGTTGTTTAAGACTTCATCAATTCCCCGTGAGTTAGAAGAGTTAAATGATTCGGGCATTGCGGCTTTTGGCATAACCCCATACTTGCTGATAAGGGCGCAAAGCATATCCCATTGGCCACCATCGTTTTGTGGTTCGTTCATTAACCATGAAACTTTTCGGCTGTCGGTAGGCTTTTTAGCCGTCTTAATTACGTTTTGGTAGAAGTAATTGGATTTTTCAAACTTATCCCAGAAGAACTGGTAGGCTTGGGAAAGTTCAAAATTATCAGGTAAGTTAAATTTTTGCTGCATATCATGACGCATTGTGTTTAGTGCCGCAAACATCCAACAACGACCGGATTGCTTTTGATCAGCAACATCCCCCGTTTTAAGGTCAATGGAGAAATGAGGAGTATTATCAGCAATTGAATGCCAATTGAAGCTTGCATTCCGTACCCCATTTTTTGTAACAGTATTTTCTAAGACACTGCTGTTAGGGTGATGACGGTAGTTTTTATGAAAACTAGCGATATCTTCTTTGTTAATTGAAAAGTTCATTTGCAATATCTCCTTTGAATAGATTGAATTAACGGGCGTGTAATACCTTTGGACCTTCTGGAGTACCAACAATTACGTCGTTAACTCGATTTAAGAATAAACCAGTTTCAACAATTCCAACCATGTGGATCAATTCGTCGGCTAAGGCCTTAGGATCATCAATTTCGCCAAGGTGAAGGTCAATGATATAGTTATTTTCATCGGTACGGAACTTTTTATCTCCATCCATCCGCCAAGTTGGCTTGTAACCTTTCTTTTCAAGACGGTCAAAGACATGTTGAGAACCGAATGGAATTACTTCAACAGGAAGAGGGAAAGCGCCAAGTTTGTGGACGAGTTTGCTTTCATCGACAATCCACATTACTTTATTTGAGGCATTGGCAACGATCTTTTCCCAAAGGAGGGCGCCACCGCCACCTTTGATACCTTGGAAGTCATCACTGATTTCATCGGCCCCGTCAATAGTTAAATCGATGTGGTCAACGTCATCAATATCTTTAATTGTAATTCCGAGGTCGCGTGCTTGCTTAGCAGTTCGGTTTGAAGTTGTTACACCGATAATGTCTTTGATTTTACCTTCTTGGACTTGCTTACCAAGTTCATCAACCATATATTTAACAGTTGATCCAGTTCCGAGACCGACAATCATTCCAGATTTAATGTACTTAACTGATTCCTTACCTGTTTGTTCTTTTAATGCATTTTGATCCATTAATATTCCTCCTAATTAAAGCGATCTGCAACTGGCAATAGTTGCTGATATTCTGGATGTAGTTTGAATTGCGCTACCGCATATGGGCACATGAGCTTGACAGTGTATTGTTCTTTTGTTGCATAATCCACAAATTGACGCACTAGTTCAGCTGCAATTCCTTGTCCACGGTAAGTTGGTTGCACAAAAACTCGTTCAACGACAACGTGATCATTTGTATCAGGAACTTTTGGAAAACTGATCTCGCCAACTAAGGGTTCTTGATCGTCAAAAGCAATGATACGCTGACTATCAACTCGATATTGCATATAAACACATCCTTTCATAATAATTTTCGATAAACTGCTTTTAAAAGTCAAGTTATCAAAGCGATACCATTAACTTATTATCTAGCATATAATAGTATACTGGAATTATTAAGAATAAAACACTATGAGGTGAACGTAATGAAACGTGGATTTAAGATTGTTTCTAGTAAGAAAGACCAAGATATACATTTACCCCAACGCCAAACAACGCGGGCAGCCGGATATGATTTTGAGGCATCAGAAGATTTTGTTCTGCCATCAATTTGGAAAGGCAATTTCTTAAAGGCGCTTTGGCAAATTCATCAACAAAAAAAGCTGACTGATGAAGAGTTTAAGGCTGCTGATTCCTGCTTAAAGCCATACTTAGTCCCAACTGGCATCAAAGCCTACATGCAACCTGATGAATTTCTCTTATTAGCTAACCGGTCAAGTGGTCCTTTTAAACGCCGCCTGATTTTACCAAATGGAATCGGCATTGTGGATGCAGACTATTATGATAATGATAGTAATGAAGGTGAAATCTTCTTCCAGCTTATTAACTACGGGTTACGAGATTATCATATAAAAAAGGGAGAACGGATTGGTCAGGGGATTTTTATGCCATATTTAATCGCTGATGGTGAGAAACAACCAACTGCCAAACGGACTGGCGGATTTGGTTCAACAAAAGAATAAATAACTTAGAGAGGAATTAAAGCAATGGCAAAAGTTCGAACACAATATGTTTGCCAAAACTGTGGTTACAACTCACCACGCTACTTAGGCCGGTGTCCAAACTGTGGTGAGTGGAATACTTTAGTAGAAGAACAAGTAGAAGCCAATTCTGCACCAACAAAAAAAGCAACCACCACCTTAACCGGCTTAGTTGCCAAACCACAGAAAATTAATGAGATTGATAGTACAGAGACTCCCCGCGTAAAAACAAAATTGAACGAGTTAAATCGTGTTTTAGGTGGGGGAATCGTTCCAGGATCACTAATTCTAATTGGTGGGGATCCTGGAATCGGGAAATCTACCCTCCTTTTACAAGTTTCTGGACAATTGAGCGATGAGCATCACCGAGTTTTATATGTGTCTGGAGAAGAAAGTGGGACACAAATTAAAATGCGGGCGGAACGGTTGAAGGTTGCTGGAGATGACTTTTATGTGTATCCAGAAACGAATATGGATAGTATTCGGGATACTATTCGTGACCTCAAGCCAGAGTATGTCGTTATTGACTCCGTGCAAACGATGCAGGCAACTGATGTAAGTTCCGCGATTGGGAGTGTATCGCAAATTCGTGAAGTTACCGCCCAGTTAATGCAAATTGCTAAAAGTAATAACATTACGATTTTTGTTGTTGGTCATGTGACAAAGGGTGGTGCAATCGCTGGTCCAAAGATTTTAGAGCACATGGTTGACACGGTTTTGTATTTTGAAGGAGATCTGCACCATACATATCGTATTTTGCGATCAGTGAAAAATCGATTTGGTTCAACCAACGAGCTTGGTATTTTCGAGATGCATACAAATGGGCTGACGGAAGTAAAAAATCCATCAGAAATCTTTTTAGAGGAACGATTACATGATGCAACTGGTTCAGCGGTGGTTGTTTCATTAGAAGGAACGCGACCGATTTTAGTGGAAATTCAGGCGCTGGTAACACCGACCGTTTATGGAAATGCACAGCGAACTGCTACCGGTTTGAGTCGAAACCGAGTATCATTGATAATGGCAGTATTAGAGAAACGTGCTAACCTAATGCTTCAAAATCAAGATGCTTACTTAAAAGCAGCTGGGGGCGTTAAGTTAGATGAGCCAGCGATTGATTTAGCAATTGCGGTAAGTATTGCCTCTAGTTACCGGGATAAAGGTACCCAACCAACTGACGCATTTGTCGGTGAAGTAGGTTTAACTGGGGAAATTCGTCGGGTAAACCGCATTGAACAGCGGGTTGCTGAAGCAGAAAAACTTGGCTTTAAACGGATCTTTATTCCTAAAAATAATTTAAAGGGTTGGAAACCGTCAACTAATATTCAAGTAATTGGTGTCTCAACCCTGAAAGAAGCGTTATATTTAGCGTTGGGGTAAAAATAAATAATTGAAAGGATGAAGCAAATGCGGCGTAGAATGATTACTCTCATTTATATTCTAGTTGGCGCGGCAGTGGGATTTTATTATTTGCCATTATTATGGGGGATTTTGAACATCGCCCTTAACCCGGCATTATTAGTATTTATCGACATTATTATTGGTGCACTTATTTTCTGGCTATTATCACTCCCATTGGCTAGCGGCACTGAAAAGTTGATCCAGCGAATCGAAAAAGAACTAACCAAGCGTAGTCCCGTATACCTTTTCTTTGGGACCTTATTAACGATTATTGGCTTAGTTTTAGCAGTTCTTATTTCGATTCCATTGTGGAGAACGAGGATTCCGGTAATTAATAATATTTTGCCGATCCTCTTGATGATTGTCTTTAGTTATTTTGGTTTTCGAATTGGTACGACGCGGTTAGATGATTGGCGCAAAGCATTTACCCATGCCAAAAGTAGTAAAAACGATGGTGGGAATGTAATTGAACGCCAGGATGATAATTACCATCATTATAAAATCTTAGATACGAATATTTTGATTGATGGGCGTATTTATGATTTAGTCAAAACAGGTTTTTTAGAAGGGACATTACTGGTTCCTAACTTTGTTTTATATGAATTGCAATATATCGCTGATTCTGGCGAAAGTATTAAGCGTGTTCGTGGACGCCGTGGCCTTGATATTTTAAATAAGTTACGGAATGAGAAAATTGTCCCAATCGAAATGTATGATGGGGACTTTGAAGATATTCCAGAGGTTGATAGTAAATTAATTGCCCTCGCTAAAAAAGTCGATGGGGTAATTGTGACAAATGATTATAACCTTAATAAGGTAATTCAATTCCAAAATGTTCAAGTACTGAATATTAATAACTTGGCGAAATCATTGCGGCCACGAGTTATCCCGGGCGAAACGATGACGGTTGTTGTTGTGAAAAAAGGGACTGAACGACAACAAGGTGTTGCTTACCTTGATGATGGAACGATGGTGGTTGTTGAAGATGGTCGTTACTTCATGGATAAACAAATTGAAGTTGAAGTAACCAGTGCGCTTCAGACAGACGCTGGTCGAATGATCTTTGCCCGTCCGCTCCATTCACAACGAGGAATTGACGAGCATACAGACCATAAAGAAAATCGGAATAATAAAGACAAGAAAAAATAATAAAGAATGGCTGCGAAGAGAGTTTTCTTACTTCCAGCTATTTTTTTAAACAAAAAAGAAGCAGCTCGGGAAAAAGCTGCTTCTTAGGGAGTATTACGATAATCTTGGGGGAGATTTCGTAAAAAAAGAAAATATTTTTTTCGGTTACTATTGGGAGGAGTAATTGAAAAATAATAGGTTTCATTGATGTAGTAAAGTTCATCTTTGCTACGCTATATATAATAACAGTAGAATGTGAAGAAAGTATGACCAAATGGTAAATAATTTTTTGGATACAAATTAATATCATCAGAAATGCTATTCTAATACGGAATGTGGTAAGATTAACTGTACAAATTAATTCTTTATTAATGATTTTTAAGGAGCGGATAGACATGCTAACAATTTACAATACGTTAACAAGAAAAAAAGAAGAATTTAAGCCATTGCATCCAGGCGTTGTTAACATGTATGTCTGTGGTCCGACGGTTTATAATTACATTCATATTGGAAATGCGCGCAGTGCGATCGCCTTTGATACAGTCCGGCGTTATCTTGAATTTAAGGGATATAAAGTAAATTACGTTTCAAACTTTACGGACGTTGACGATAAGATGATTAAGGCGGCGGCCGAGCAAGGGATTACCGTTCCACAATTAGCGGAGAAGTATATCAATGCTTTTATGGAAGATACCGCAGCGATTAATATTGAACCAGCTACTCTTCATCCCCGGGCAACAGAAAATATTACGGAGATCATTAAATTCGTGCAAGGATTAATAGAGAAAGGATATGCTTACCCTAAAGATGGGGATGTTTATTATCGGGCACGAAAGTTTAACCACTATGGCCAGCTTTCTGGGCAATCACTTGATGACCTTGAAGTTGGGGCAAGTGAACATGTTAGTGCGGATGAGGTTAATAAGAAGGAAGATCCGCTTGATTTTGCTTTATGGAAAGCAGCTAAGCCCGGCGAAATTAGTTGGGATTCACCATGGGGAAAAGGTCGTCCAGGATGGCATATCGAATGTTCAGTGATGTCTACTAAGTACTTGGGAAAGACAATTGATATTCATGCGGGGGGACAAGACCTTGAATTCCCTCACCATGAAAATGAGATTGCCCAAAGTGAAGCAGAAACGGGCCAAAAATTTGTTCGTTACTGGATGCATAATGGCTTCGTAACAATTGGAAAAGACAACGAGAAGATGAGTAAGTCTCTCCATAATTTCATTACTGTTCATGAAATTATCAAGGAAGTAGATCCTCAGGTTTTACGTTTCTTTATGGCGACTACGCAATATCGGCGTCCAATTCAATATAGCCAGGCAAACCTAACTGATGCGCAAAATAATCTTAATCACATTCAAACAGCCTTTGATAACTTGATTTATCGTGAACAAGATGCCGATGAGGGAGATGTTCAAGAAGTCACTGATCGGCTTGAGCAATTCCATCACCAATTTATTACAGCAATGGATGATGACATCAATGTTCAAAACGGGATTGCCACAGTCTACGAATTAGTTAAATATGCAAATGTTTATGCTCAACAAGATAATGTTAGCTTAGGTGCCATTCAAGCAATCAAAAAAGAGCTTGTTGAATTGATGAGTATTTTTGGCGTTAAGCTTGAAGCAAGTGACAATCAAATCAATGATGAAAAGATTAAGCAATTGATTGAAGAACGAAATATAGCACGGAAGAATAAAGATTTTGCGCGAAGTGATGAAATTCGAGACAATCTTAAAAAACAAGGGATTATTCTTGAAGATACTCCTCAAGGAACGCGTTACAAAAAGGAATAGAAAGGATCCTTATGGTACAAGCAGACTATCGACAACTTAATGGAATTGCTTTGGCTTATTTAGGGGATGCAGCTTATGAGGTTTACATTCGTCAGCATCTTTTAACCAAGGGAATTAGCAAACCAACGAAATTGCAGCATATTGCTACCCACTATGTTTCAGCAAAAGCACAGGCGGCTCTCATTGACCTGATGAAAGAAGACAAGTTATTGTCAGATGAAGAATGGTCGTATTTCAAACGTGGCCGAAATGCTAATAGTCATACCCATGCTAAAAATACATCAGTCATGACTTATCGGATTTCCACCGGATTTGAAGCGGTGATGGGTTACCTTAAATTAGCTGGGAAAGAAGAGCGGTTGGCCGAATTGGCGCAATGGTGTATTAAACAAGTAGAAGCGGGGCGAACAGCGCATGAAAAATGAGAATACAGATTTTATTATTGGTCGGCATCCGGCTGTGATGGCACTAAAATCTGACCAAGAAATTAATAAGGTTTTTATTCAGTCGGGGTTAAAGGCCGATGCTATTTCCCAGATTGTTAAACTAGCAAAGGAACGTCACTTAGTAGTGTCAAATGTTCCTAAGAATAAATTGGACTTGATGACTGACCGGCAAAATCACCAGGGGGTTGTTTTAGCTGTAGCTGCCTACCAATATGCAACTATTGATGACCTCTTTGATAATGCAGCTAAGCATGACGAAGATCCATTTTTCCTTATTCTTGATGAACTAGAGGATCCGCATAATTTGGGTTCAATCATGCGAACAGCTGATGCCGCTGGTGTTCATGGTATTATTATTCCACGCCGGCGAGCAGTAGGATTGACTTCAGTGGTTGCCAAAACATCCACGGGAGCAATTGAACACGTTCCAGTTGCCCGAGTAACAAACCTGGTTCAAACCGCGAAAGAATTGCAGGAACGAGGCGTTTGGCTATTCGGTACTGATATGAAAGGAAAAGATTACCGAACATGGGATGCGCATGGTGCCGTCGCTTTGGTTATCGGCAATGAAGGTAAAGGAATTTCATCCTTGCTAAAGAAAACTTGTGATGAAATGCTGACAATTCCAATGGTTGGGCATGTTCAAAGTTTAAATGCGAGTGTGGCGGCAAGTTTATTGATCTACCAAGGCTTCAACTCTCGTCATCCTTTAAAATAATTTTGATTTTATTGCTTTTAAACCTTGATTCGTGCTAACCTAAGTACTGTGTGGAGGTGATAAGTATGTCCCAGAAAAAAGTAGCATTGGAATGTACAAAGTGCGGTGCGCGTAATTATACGATTACCGCTAACCCTCAACGACAAGAACGATTAGAATTACGTAAGTTCTGTAAACATTGCGGTGAATATACTATTCATCGTGAAAGCAGATAGTGGAGGAAAATATGCACTTAATTCGATTTATTAAGAGTGTTAACCACGAAATGAAGCTAGTTGTATGGCCAACAGCTAAAGAGAATCGTCGTGATACGACTATTGTTGTTTCATTGACTCTGTTCTTCGTACTATTCTTTGCTCTGTTTGATTGGTTAATTCAATTAATGATGAAACTCTTTGTTTAACATTAGTAGTCAAATAGAAATTAGTTTGTTATACTAAGTCTAAGGGAACTTCGTAGCTATTACGAAGTTTTTTATTTTACTGAAAAAAATGATTTGAATTATGATAGGAGGATTCATCGTGGAATCACATGAAAAACGTTGGTATGTGCTCCATACCTACTCTGGTTACGAAAACCGGGTTAAGAGCAACTTGGAATCACGGGCTCAATCAATGGGAATGGAAGACTACATTTTTCGCGTAGTTGTTCCTGAAGAAGAAGTTCGCCAGGTTAAGGACGGTCAAGCAAAAGAAACAATTGAAAAGACATTCCCAGGCTATGTTTTAGTTGAAATGGTAATGACTGATCAGGCTTGGTACATTGCTCGTAATACTCCCGGCGTAACTGGTTTCTTAGGATCTCACGGTGGTGGTTCCAAGCCAACCCCATTGCTTCCTGAAGAAGTTGATCGGATTATGAAACGGATGGGAACTGAAACAACTGTTAGTGACATTGATGTTAAGGAAGGCGATACTGTAAAAGTTATTGCAGGATCCTTTGCAAATATGACTGCCAAGGTTGTAGAAGTTGATCACGAAAAGCAAAAGATTAAGGCGACCGTTGAAATGTTCGGCCGTGAAACTGCTGCTGAATTAGGCTTTGATCAGATCGATACATTTTAGTTAGTTTAATATTTTGAAAATTGTTGAAATAAGTTTAGAATTGTGGTATGTTTTCTAAGTATGCTATTAACATACTGTGGGAGAGGTAAAACTTACTGCCTCATCATGACCACAACACGGACTAAGGAGGTTTTGTCTCGTGGCAAAGAAAGTAGCTAACATTGTCAAGTTGCAAATTCCTGCCGGTGCCGCTACACCAGCTCCACCAGTAGGTCCTGCACTTGGACAAGCAGGTATTAACATTATGGGCTTCACTAAGGAATTCAACGCACGGACTGCAGACCAAAAGGGTATGTTGATCCCAGTTGTAATTACTGTATATGAGGACCGTTCATTCGACTTCATTACTAAGACGCCACCTGCTGCTGTCTTACTAAAGAAGGCCGCTGGTGTTGAACATGGTTCCGGTGAACCTAACACAAACAAGGTTGCTTCAGTAACGAAGGACCAAGTTAAGGAAATCGCTGAAACTAAGATGCAAGATCTAAACGCAGCTGACGTAGAAGCAGCTATGCGCATGATTGAAGGTACTGCTCGTAGCATGGGCTTCACTGTTGAAGACTAATTACTAGCAGTCGGGATGCGCTATGAAAATAGTGCACCCACGTGGGAGGTATAACTCCGTTAGACCACATTTGCAAGGAGGAAAACACAAGATGGCTAAAAAACGTGGTAAGAAGTACCAAGACGCGCTCAAGAAAGTTGACAGCAAGAAAGAATACGCTGTTAAAGACGCTGTCCAATTAGTAAAAGATATTGCCTACGCTAACTTCGACTCTACTATCGAAGTAGCATTTAACTTAAACGTTGATACAAAGCAAGCTGACCAACAATTACGTGGTGCCGTTGTTTTACCAAACGGTACTGGTAAGGATCAAACAGTTATTGTTTTCGCTAATGGTGAAAATGCTAAGGCTGCTCAAGAAGCTGGTGCTGACTTTGTTGGCGACGATGATTTAGTAGAAAAGATTCAAGACGGTTGGCTTGACTTTGATGTTGCAATCGCAACACCAGACATGATGCCTAAGGTAGGTCGTTTAGGACGTGTCCTTGGACCTAAGGGCTTAATGCCAAACCCTAAGACTGGTACTGTTACAATGGACGTAGCTAAGGCTGTTTCTGATGCCAAAGCTGGTCAAGTAACTTACCGGACTGACCGTGATGGTAACGTTGCTGTACCATTCGGTAAGGTTTCATTTGATACTGACAAGTTAGTTGAAAACTTGGCTACTTTAGAAGATATTGTGGCTAAGGCTCGTCCAGCTTCAGTACGTGGAACATACATCAAGCACGCTTCCATTTCTTCAACATTTGGACCAAGTGTTACGCTTGATTTAACTACATTTTAATTTGAATTAATTAAAATTAACAAGACTTTGAGACTTTTTTGCTCAAAGTCTTTTTTTATCTTAATTTTTACTTCACAATAGGGATTCCTTGTGCTATATTATTAACCAATGATAAAACGATTAAAAAATAATTAGAGTTTATCATTTAAGTTTAAAACTAATTAAGGAGTGACGACAATGACACAATTTAAATATTCAAAGCGTGTTCCAGCAGATGGTACGGATGCGGTTGGTGCAATTTTACAAGCAGCGGCGGATCCTAAGATTATTTCATTTGCTGGGGGATTGCCGGCACCCGAATTGTTTCCTGTTAAAGAAATGAAAGCAGCTGTTGATAAGGTTTTTGAAGAACACGGTCAAGAAGCGATGCAGTACGGAGCGGCGAAGGGAGTCACAGCTTTACGTGAAGTTATCCAACAACATGTAAAGGAAAAAGAAAATGTGGATTCCGAATTAGACAATGTTTTAGTAACAACAGGATCAGAACAAGCCTTAGATTTAGTGGGCAAGGCTTTTGTTGACCCGGGTGATACTGTATTAGTTGAACAACCAACGTACCTGTGTGCTTTAGATGTTTTTCGTTCTTACGGTGCTAATTTTGCTAGTGTTGAGATGGATGAAGATGGGATGAAGATGGATGCTTTAGAAGAAGCACTAAAGGCTAATCCAAATACTAAGCTCATCTATACTGTGCCAAACTTCCAAAATCCAACTGGACGAACAATGACTGAAGAACGACGAAAGCAGTTAGCTGAATTAGCAGAAAAATACGATGTATATGTACTAGAAGATAATCCATATGGTGAAATTCGTTTTGCTGGCCAACATGTACCAGCAGTTAAGTCATTTGATAAATCAGGCCATGTCTTTTACATGAGTACATTTTCAAAGACGTTAGCCCCAGGATTTCGTTTAGGATGGTTGGTTGCTGATAAAGCTGTAGTTAATAAATTAACGGTTCTTAAGCAATCAGCTGACCTCCATACAGATAACTTAGCTCAATTCGCGGTTGCCCAATTCTTTGCTGATAACGATGTGGATGCTCACGTTAAAGAAATTAGTGCTTTATACGGCAAACGTAAAGATTTGATGCTTGAGGGAATTAAAAAATATTTCCCAGAAGGAGTTAAATATACGGATCCTGAAGGTGGCATGTTCTTGTGGGTAGAAGTTCCTGGTGTTGATGATACAGTAGAGTTATTTAAGGAATGTCTTGAACATGATGTAGCCTTTGTTCCAGGTGATCCGTTCTTTGCTGGTGAAGTTCAACCTGGTGCTTTCCGTTTGAACTATTCAAATATGAAAGAAGACCAGATTGAAGTTGGTTTGAAACGTTTAGGAGCGGCTTTAACAGCTGCAGTTAATAAGTAATTATTTCAGCCATTAATAAATACAATCCTAATAAAATTAAATGATGATGGGAGTAAGACAGAAGAACTCCCGTAAGCAATAATAGGCCTCCAACGTTCGGTTTTACCGGGCGCTGGAGGCCTATTATAATGCGCTGTTGACGTAACCTGTATCTGTTCCTGTTTTTTATTTTCTGAAATCCACTGCGTTAATAAACTCCCTCTGTACTTTGAGTTAATTGTGATTATAATTATATTAATTGCGGAAAAGTTTTAAATATTCGGGTTTCTGGCTATCTAATTGGGATAGTAATAAGCATTATCAAAAATTTTTAAGGGAAAAGGAGTTTTTGATAATGTCAATGATAGATTTCAATAATACAGAAATGGCAGTAGCCGTTATCTTTACTTTAATAATAATGTTTGTAATATCCTTTGCAGTTAGTTTTTTATTTTGGCTGATTTATCACCAAAATATGAAAAAGGGATAATTCTCGATGCTAATCATAATTTTTACGCTTATTTGGGGGATCGCGCTGTTTATATTTTTGGTTTATTCATTGATTAGTCTGCTATTTCGGATGATTTCGTATTCTCGGGACTTTTATCACTTTGCAGGAAACCAGCAACCAGCTAAAATTGATCGTAATTTACAATATTATGTTATTGTTCCCTGTTTTAATGAAGCAGCAGTTATTCAACGAACAATCAAATGTTTGTTGCGATTTAAGCAATTTGAAATAGTGGTAGTAGACGATGCTAGTAGTGACGATTCAGTTAGTCAGATTAAGCAGATTACTAACTCACGGGTCCACCTTTTGCGACGGTATCTTCCTAATGCTCATACAGGCAAGGGGGATGTCTTGAATTTTGCCCTAGATTATATTTGTCAGATCACTATCCGTCAGCGAGTTCCCTTTGAAAAGGTTATTATTGGCGTAGTGGATGCGGATGCTCAATTAGCTGATAATGCTCTGCAGCGATTAAATGCCTATTTTTCCTCGCCAAGGACGAATGTTACTCAGATGCGAGTTAAAATGTATCCACATTTTAAAAATTGGCTGCAGATTTTACAAGATATTGAGTTTTTTAGTATTAATCATATGGCTCAGATCATGCGAATGTATACTAAAACAGTTGGTTTAAGTGGGAATGGCCAGTTCTTCCGGCTTGCACCAATTATTGATAAAATTGGCGCACATCCATGGGGCAATGCGCTCTTAGATGATTACGAACTAACGATAAAAATGATGCTGAAAAAATTGCATGTTGATTATATGACAGATACATATGTTTATCAGGAAGCGTTAACGTCCCCTAAAAGATTTGTTCGACAACGAAGCCGGTGGGTGCAAGGCGATTTAAATTGTCTTAAGTATCTTCCACAAATTATTAAAAGCCGAGTTTTAAGCAGGACACAGAAACTTGGCATATATTATTTCCTGCTTCAACCATGGCTCAATTTTCTGGCGGATGTTGCAATTATTATTTTAACGACGATTACCCTTACTCACTGGCATAATCTTTATGGTCACTTGACTCTTATGACTTTTTCATTAGTGATGGCTGGCTTGGTAGTCTTTTCGTTATTTTGGGGAATAATATTTGGGATATTTTACTATCGGGACTTAGCCCACTACCATGAACCACCTTTAAAAAAGCATCAATTAGCCTTATTACCGCTTGGAATTTCCTATATGTATGTTATCTTATTTTTTAGTATTATAATGGCTTATTGGCGGTGGAGTTTTCGCCAAAATTCGTGGATAAAAACGGAACATGGAAAAATGTTTCTTAAGTAGCGGGGAGATATGATGAGAAAGATTAAAGTAATGACGGTATTTGGAACTCGTCCAGAGGGAATCAAAATGGGCCCAGTAGTCAAGGCCTTGGAGAAAGATGATCGCTTTTCATCAGTAGTTGTTTCGACCGGTCAGCATGCTGAAATGCTTCAACAGGTTTTAGCTGTTTTTCAGATAACCCCTGATTATGATTTGAAAATAATGCGTCCTGGACAAACACTAACGGAAATTACAATTGAAACGATGACAAAGCTTGAACCGATTATTCAAAAAGAGCAACCAGATATTGTGCTAGTTCATGGCGATACTAGTTCAGCCTACGCATCGGCTTTGATTGCCTTTTATAATCGGGTTGCTATTGGTCATGTCGAAGCTGGTTTGCGAACATGGGATAAATATTCGCCTTATCCAGAAGAGATGAACCGGCAAATGATTGATGATCTTGCTGATTTATATTTTGCTCCCACCCAAACAAGTGCTAAGAATCTCAAAATGGGAAATCATCAGCATGGAATTATTGTGACGGGAAATACTGCTATTGATGCTTTGCGATATACAATTGACCATTCGTATCATCACCAAGTATTAGACGAAATTGATCCCGACAAGAAGATTATTTTACTTACTATGCATCGGCGAGAAAATTGGGGTAAACCGATGGAAGAAACCTTTAAGGCGATTAAAGAGATTGTGGATCAACGGAATGATATTGACGTTATTTATCCGGTTCATCTGAATCCTAAAGTTCAAGCGGTTGCTAATAAAATTTTTGGAAACGATAATCATTTTCATTTGATTTCCCCATTAGATGTTGTTGATTTTCATAACATTATGAGTAAGTCTTTACTTGTGATGAGTGATTCGGGCGGGGTTCAAGAGGAAGCACCCGCACTTCATAAACCAGTTCTAGTTTTGCGTGATACTACAGAGCGGCCGGAAGGAGTAACTGCTGGAACTCTTAAATTAATCGGTACGCAATTTAATAATGTAACGAAAGAGTTATCGTCACTATTAAATAGTCCTGAAGAATATAATAAGATGAGTGAGGCACAGAATCCTTATGGGGATGGGCATGCAAGCGAACGAATTTTAGATGCTATTGCTAAATCGGTAGCAACTCAAAAAGAATTATAAAAAGTCCCTTTACAGAACTTCAGAGAATATGTTAAACTGTAACAGTTGATTAAATATGACTCTGCCTAAGACTCAGGTGGCGAAAGCCTTAATCGAATGCCTGCCGAGGAAGAAATGAAAGTTCCTTCTCTATGTCTGCGGTCATAGGGATTTTTTTATAAATCCGATCAAAAAAACATTGCAGGAGGTGAAAATTCATGAGTGAAGCAGCTATTGCTAAGAAAGCTGAAATCGTTAAGCAAACTACTGATATGCTTAATGCAGCTCAAAGTGCTATCGTTGTAGATTACCGTGGTTTAACTGTTGCGGAAGTTACTGACTTACGTAAGCAACTTCGTGATGCTGGTATCCAAATGTCAGTTATCAAGAACAAGATTCTTGATCGTGCTGTTGAAGGTACTGACTACGAAGATCTTCGTTCTACTTTTGTTGGACCAACTGCTGTTGCCTTCTCTGACGAAGACCCAATTGCTCCAGCTAAGATCTTGAAGAAGTTCGCTGATGACCACGACGCTCTTGAAATCAAGGGTGGTTTCATCGAAAAGAGTGTTAAGACTCTTGACGAAATCAACGAATACGCAAATATGCCAGGTCGCGAAGAACTGTTGTCAATGCTTGCATCTGCATTGCAAGATCCAATGCGGAAGATTGCTCGCGCAGTCAAGGCTATTGCCGACAAGGAAGACGAAGCCGCATAATTGCCGTATATCAATACAATATAAAATTAAAATTAATTACCTAAATATTGGAGGAAATAAACATGGCTTTTGATAAGGATGCTATCATTGCTTCATTAAAGGAAGCATCAATCTCTGACCTTAACGACTTAGTTAAGGCTATCGAAGAAGAATTCGACGTTTCTGCTGCTGCTCCAGTTGCAGTTGCAGGTGCTGCTGGTGGCGACGCTGCTGCTAAGGACAGCTTCACTGTAGAATTAACTGAACCAGGTTCAGCTAAGGTTAAGGTTATTAAGGCTGTTAAGGACATTACTGGTCTTGGTCTTAAGGACGCTAAGGACCTTGTTGATGGTGCTCCATCAGCTATCAAGGAAGACGTTAAGGAAGACGAAGCTAACGACATCAAGGAAAAACTTGAAGCCGCTGGTGCTACTGTTACCCTTAAGTAGTCTTAAGTTATTAAATAAAAAGAGTTACGAGAAGCAATTTTTCGTAACTCTTTTTTGTTTGGGATCCCCATATAAGTATTCCTTTATAATACGAAAATAGTCCCTACTATATTAATAATGAGGAGCTATTTTATGATGTGTGCAAAAAATCTTAAAAATAGGAAAGTTCAAAAAAGTCAATAGTACTACTTTGCAGGGTGAGTAGTACTATCGTCACTTGTGCGGTAACCAAAGTAGAATTGAATAGCGGCAATCGCAATGTTAACCCAGTTCATAGCAATAAACCAACCGTTGATTGCGCTTGCATCGTGTGATACACCATAATAAACCCAGAAACCGATAACAATTGCACAAACATTGATCCAAGCGAAAGTCTTTTGTAGTATTTGATTATTAAGTTGGAACCACATCCAAATAACATTAATAACAAACCAAATAGCTAAGATCCAAAAAATAACATTAAATAACATGAGATATCCCTCCTTAGGGCCTAGATAAACGGTAATAAGCGCGGAACTGATGAATAGCAACATTCGAAAAAAGTATTACACGGTGTGGTTAGCAATTGAAGTTATTTACAATAATTGGCAATGCTTTACTATTTTTGGGAAAGTTGTTGCTTAGCATCTTCATACCCGTCAACATAGTCACGAAGAGCATGCATCTTACCTTTAATAAACTTATTGGTGACATTAATAATTCGTTGTGGATACTTCCGGAAAGGTTCTAGAGCCTTATAATCCTTAACTGCTTGATCATAACCTTTTTGATATGCATTTGTTGCATCTTTTTGGCTATTTGACGTAGGACAATTTTTCTTTTTGAACATCTTTATCACCTCTTTTGTTGTTCTACCATGATAGTAACAAGTATACAAACTCAATTCCAATAATATGGTATAAAAATTAAAGTATTATACATTAATAAAAATGCTGGTTAGAAACTTTTAACCAGCATTTTTATTAATCTTTATTCTTTTTAAGGAGTTCAGTAATTTCTTTGAGGTACATAACTTCTTCGCTAGGAGTATCTTTTTTGTTATCTTCTTTTTTGCGGAATGCATTGATTGCTTTTACCATTAAGAAAACAACAAAGGAGATAATCAGGAAGTTAATGACTGCATTTAGGAAACTTCCGTATTTAAACTGAGCATCGCCGACCGTCAAAACAAGGTTAGATAGGTCAATTCGACCAATGAATAAACCAATAAGGGGGTTAATAAGGTTATTAACTAAGGACTTTACGATTGAGGTAAAAGCTGCACCAACAATTATCCCAACTGCCATGTCAATAACGTTACCGCGGGCAATAAATGTCTTGAATTCTTTTAACATAAAATAGGCCTCCTTCTAGCTCTAGAGGGGAACAACTTCAATTATGATTATATCAAACATAATTATATGCTTAGGGCTTTTATGAGATGACATAAGGAGATTTAATTTATTTTTAAATAATAATTGCATATTATATCAAACTATTATATTATATGACATATAATATTACAGCTAAAAAGGAGGGATAGAATGAAGATTCAAATTACAGCTGACTTACTCGATGGGATGGTCTTAGCAATTCTTGAACACAAAGATTACTATGGATATGCTTTAACCCAGCGAATGCAATCAGCTATTACCATTTCCGAATCAACAATGTATCCCGTTTTACGCCGGTTAAAAAAAGACGGTTATTTAATAACTTATGATCAGCCTTACCAGGGACGGAATCGCCGTTATTATCAAATTACGGAAGCCGGCAAGGAGCATTTACAACGTATTCGTAAGTTATGGACTGATTATAAAAATAGTTTAGATGGTATTTTTTATGGGTTAGGTGAGGGAGAAGATAAAGATGAATGAACGTCAAAAATACATTAATGATTTATCAATATATTTAAGACAATTAACTGATGAAGAACGAAATGATGCCTTAGAATTTTATGATGAATATATTGTCGACGCTGGACTGGAGACCCGAACAGCGATTGAAGAAAGGCTAGGAACGCCACGACAGTTAAGTCATAAGATATTAGCTGATTATTCAATTAAAGCTAATAATGAATCGATCAAAGAAGGACATCCTGCTTCGCCTCATTCTAGTTGGCGTGTCTTTTGGTGGGTGCTAGTAGCAATTATTACGTCACCGATAACTTTTGGACTAGGAATTGCCTTACTAGCACTACTATTGGCAGCTGGGGGAGTCGCCTTAAGTTTGATTGTTGGAATAGTTGCTTTGATCTTCGGAGTTGCCGCTATAGCAATTGTGTCCCTTTATATTGGAATTGGTTTACTTGCGACAAACCTGTTTAGTGGACTATTTTATCTTGGATTAGGATTGACACTGATTGGCTTATTCCTTGTTTGTTTGCCTTTAATCTACTGGTTAATTAGAGTTATTGTTCAAGGGATTGCCAACTTTGCTAAGTTCATTTATGCAAAAGTGCAGGCAAGGAGGAAAAAGTAAATGAAAAGAATATTTAAGATAGGAGTAATTGTTTTAATCTTAGGAGTAATCCTCCTCGGAATAGGCTTCTTTAATAATGGTAATAAGGCCGTTTATTTTGAGAACAATCGTCCAGCAATCTTTCATTCTCACACTAAAACAATAAGTACTAATAAAGCTTTTGAACGGATTGATATCTCAGCATCGACGGCTAATGTAATAGTTCGTGAAGGCAAGAAATATCAGATTACTTATTCTGGCATAAGCAGGCATACTCCGGCTGTAACTGTTCATAATAATGTTGCTTCAATTCGCCAAACTGGTGGCTTTCCGCTTGTCTTTAACTTTAATGATTATCAGCCCCACCAAGATTTAATCATTGTGACTATCCCACATGATCAAGCCTTAGCTGGTCGTATTCATTTAGAGAGTGGTGATCTAACAGTTTCTCAAGTTAAGATGGACAATATTGATGTTAACAGTGCCGCAGGCGAGGTTGAATACCGTCAAGTTACATTACGCGGAGGAAGTACAAAACTCTCGTCAGGTAACTTCACAGGACATGATTTAACAGTTCAGGGACAATATACTGTTAATAATCAATCTGGTGATAATACGGTCACAAACACAACTGTTGACGGCTACTTCCTAAAGACTGATGCAGGTGATAATGAACTTAATGGTGAAGATAAGGGTGAAGAACCCTTGCATCAAAATGATGATGCGGAAAATGTGCTCCGCTTAATAACGCAATCTGGTGATAATGAAGTAAATTGATTTAGCTGAAATTAATAAAAGGCCCTCGACAGATATCGAGGACCTTTTTAATAGGAGAAAAGTCTTAATTTTTAATTATGCGCTGGATTATTTTTCTTCAACGCCAGTACCATCGTAGCAACGTTCAAGTAATTCCTTGAGTTGGCTAACAAGTGGTTCAACTGGGTTAGTAGTAGTACATTGATCTTCGTAAGCTAAGCGAGCAAGATCGTCAACCGCCTTATCAAATTCTTCACGTGTAACACCATTGTCCTTAAGACTAAGCTTAACACCACATTCGTGAGCAAGTTCGATAACTTTCTTAGCATATGCTTCAGCTAATTCTTCATCAGTGTTGCCTTTCAAACCAATGAACCGTGCAATGTCAGCGTAGTCCTTAGTTGCATGGTAAGTCTCATAGTGAGGCCAGAGAGCAAGCTTTTGTGGACGTTTTGCGTTAAAGCGAATTACTTGTGGCATTGCAATAGCGATAAGCAAACCGTGAGGAAGACCGAATGCTCCACCCATCTTGTGGGCAAGGGAGTGGTTAATTCCTAAGAAGGCTTGACCAAATGCCATCCCGGCCATTGTTGAGAAGTCGTGCATCTTACGACGAGCTAACTTATCACCTTGAACTGACTTAGGAAGATTTTCCATAACACCCTTGATGGTTTGTAGTGACCAACCACGAGTGTAGTCAGTTGCCATAACAGAAACATATGATTCAGTAGCGTGACATAAAACATCTAGTCCAGTCCAAGCAGTAGTTTTTGCTGGAACAGTTTCAACGAATTGTGAGTCAACGATTGCAATGTTTGGTGTTAAGGCGTAGTCAGCAAGTGGGTACTTAACATGAGTTTTTGAATCAGTAATAACCGCAAATGGAGTAACTTCTGAACCAGTACCTGATGTAGTAGGGATACCAATAAGTTGAGACTTAGTAGGCTTCTTGATTTGGTAAGCACGCTTCCGAATATCAAGGTACTTTTGCATAACTCCATACCATGAAGTTTCTGGGTGCTCATAGAACATCCACATTGCCTTAGCAGCATCCATTGGTGAACCACCACCAAGGGCAATAATTGTATCCGGCTTGAAGTCATTCATCATGGCAACACCTTTTTCAACAGTGTTTGTTGATGGATCTTCTTCAACGTCATCAAATACTAAGAAGGCAGTGTTGTTTTGGCGTTGACGCAATTGATCGATAACACGTTGAACGTAACCACGCTTGCTCATTCCAGGACCAGTAACGATAAATGCTCGGTTAATGTTTGGAATATCTTGCAATTCTTTTAGTGAGTTGCGTTGAAAGTATACTTTTGGGGGAATCTTAACCCATTGACGGTTTTCACGCCGCTTTGCAATTGTTTTGATGTTTAAGAGATCCCAATCAGTAACGTTGTGAGAAATTGAGTTACCACCGTATGAACCGGTACCTAAAGTAAGTGATGGGGTCATGTTGTTGTAAATGTTACCAATACCACCGATACCAGATGGAGAGTTAACAATGATCCGTGAAGCACGCATTTCAAGACCGTACTTAGTTGCTAAATCATCATCAAGGGTGTGAATAGCTGCAGTGTGACCTTCACCACCGTAGTGTAATAATTGAGCACAAATATCAAAGGCATTTTCATGTGAAGTGGCCTTGTACATTGTTAATACTGGTGAAAGCTTTTCAGCTGAAAGTGGGTACTTGTCACCAACCCCTTCATATTCAGCGATAATAACCTTAGTGTTTTCAGGAACTTTAATTCCACACATATCAGTGATGGCATTAGCTGAACGACCAGCAATTGGTCCACGAACTTGGTGACGCTTAGGATCAATGAATCCCTCAGTGAACTTATCAATTTCATTTGGCTTTAAGAAGTAACAGTTCCACTTTTGGAATTCTTCTTTTACCTTGTCGTAGATTTCTTCATCAACAACAACTGAGTTTTCAGTAGCACAGATCATTCCGTTATCAAAAGTCTTAGAAAGAACAATATCGTAAACAGAACGTTCAATATTAGCGGTCTTTTCAATGTAAGCTGGACCATTACCAGGACCAACACCAAGAGCAGGGTTACCTGAACTGTAGGCAGCCTTAACTAATGAAGGACCACCAGTTGCTAAAATAGTAGCAGTCTTAGGGTGTTGTAACAATGCACTTGTATTTTCACGGCTACTTTCAGGAAGCCATTGAATCATGTTCTTTGGTGCACCGGCCTTTTCAGCAGCTTCTTGTAAAATCTTAGCTGTTTTAATGGAAGACTTCATGGCTTGACGGTGGAAAGAAAAGATGATTGTATTCCGTGTCTTAGCACTAATGATTGATTTGAAGATCGTTGTTGAAGTAGGGTTAGTAACTGGAACGATACCTGCAATAATACCAAGAGGATCAGCAATAGTGATAGTTTGGTTTTCATCGTTGTCTTCGATGATTCCGACAGTCTTATCATGACGGATGTTGTTCCAAATGTATTCACTTGCATAGATGTTCTTGATAGCTTTATCTTCGGCAACCCCACGACCAGTTTCTTCAGCTGCATCAATAGCTAAGTCCATGTGGTGTTCTTCAGCAGCTAAGGCCATGGCTTGACAAATTTTATCAACTTGTTCTTGTGAGTAGTAACGTAATTGTTCAAAAGCTGCTTCACTTTTGGCAATTATGTCATCAACTAATTTTTGCGCATTTTGCTTTTTTTCTTCTTCAGTTAATACGTTTTTTTCAACTTGTTTTTTGTTGTTAGCAGGCATAATTGAAGTCTCCTTTTTCAATTCTTTTCTTTGTTAACATTTGAACATGTATAATATTACTACATTTTTTAGTTTTGTAAATACCTTTGTGAACGTTTAAACAATGGTTGTTTTGCATGAATTCGCTTACAATATTGCCTTTATAATACTTGTATAGCAACAAAAAACATTGGTATTATTTTTAAGATTAAGAGATAATAGATTTGCATACTGTTATTAATTGAAGTCTATTTCACAAATATAATATAAAAGCGAATATATTAATTTAACTCGGCTAGTTATTAAGTTAACTAATCATTAACAGATTATTATTGGGAATAATAAAAAAGCCACCATTCAGAAATGGTAGCTTTTTTATTAATCGCGGGCATTAATGTCTTTTCCCGCGTTTGGATCTTTAACGTCATAATCACTATCATTCATTGCTTCAACGGCACCCATGCGATATCCATTGCCGACTTGGCTAAAAAAATCATGGTTAGAAGTTGAAGTAGAAATTCCGTTCATAACAACTGGGTTAACATCAGAAGCGGTATCAGGGAATAGTGGATCTTGACCAAGGTTCATCAATGCCTTATTAGCGTTGTAACGGATGAAGGTTAAAACATCATCTGTCCAACCAACTTGATCATAAAGAAGATGAGTGTATTTTTCTTCATTATCATATAATTCATAAAGGAAATTATACATCCAATCTTTCATATCTTGTTGTTGCTTTTCCGTTCGATCACGTAAGCCGACTTGGAACTTGTATCCAATGTATGTCCCGTGAACTGATTCGTCCCGTAAAATTAGCTTAATGATTTCAGCCACATTGTTTAATTTGTTGTGACCAAGATAATAAAGGGGAGTGTAGAAACCAGAGTAGAATAAGAAAGTTTCAAGAAAAACATTAGCTACTTTCTTTTTTAGCGGGTCTTGACTTGGATCAAGGTACATATTTGCAATTTTGACAGCTTTATTTTGCAAATATTCTTCTGTATCGGACCATTCAAAGATTTCTTTGATTTGGTCTGGGGTATTAAGAGTAGAGAAAATAGTTGAGTAACTCTTAGCATGAACTGATTCCATAAATTGGATGTTATTAAGAACTGCTGTTTCATGAGGAGTTTTAACATCTTCTTTAAGGGCAGTTAATCCTGCTTCTGATTGAACAGTATCAAGAAGGGTTAAACCACCAAAAACATGTCCGACAGTCCATTGATGATCGTCATCTAATTCACGCCAATCATCCATATCATTGGCAACTGGGATCCGCGTATCAAGCCAGAACTGTTCTGTTAGCTTTTCCCAGGTAGCTTTATCGATCATGTCGGAAACTTCATTCCAATTAATTGCTTTATATTGATTTACAGGTTTAAATTCTTCCAGTTTCATTGATTGAGCTCCTCCAAATACGTTGCTTTTAATAAATCGAGATACCAAAAGCCATTTGTATACATAATATCAAGTTTACCAGTGCCCAACGTTTAAATCAAATTCTGATTAGGCTTAGATAACACAGCTTTCACATTGGTTTGCACCAATTTCATCGCTATCGTCAGTAAACGTTCGAATGTAGTAAATTGACTTAATACCGCGTTTATAGGCATAGTGCCGTAAGATGTTTAAATCACGAGTCGTCATTTTATCTGTTCGTCCATTTTTCCATTCGTAAAGGCCTGCTGGGATTGTTGACCGCATAAAGAGGGTCATTGAAAGAGATTGATCGATGTGCTGTTGTGCAGCGGCGTAAGTGTCAATAACCTTTCGCATATCCATATCGTAAGCTGAACGATAGTAAGGCATCGTGTCGTTTGAAAGATATGGGGCAGGGTAATAAATTTTACCGATCATCTTTTCTTGGCGCTCTTCAACACGATTAATGATTGGATGTAGACTAGCAGTCGAATCGTTAATGTAGGAAGTTGAACCGTTTGGCGCTACAGCAAGACGGTATTGATTGTAAAGACCATCTTGCATCACATTTTCTTTCAACTTCTTCCAATCTTCAATTCCAGGGATAAAAATACCTTCAAAAAGACCTTTAACAACATCTGATTGTGGTCCCCAATCCTTAGTGACATATTTGTCAAAGTAGGAACCATCCGCATATTTACTGTTCTCAAAATCGTGGAAAGTTTCCTGCCGCTCTTTGGCAATTTCATTTGATGCCACTAATGACCAATAATTTAAGAGCATAAAGTAAACACCTGTGAATTCAATCGCAACCGGGCTTCCGTATTGAATATGGTGCTTAGCGAGGTAGCTATGCAATCCCATTGCACCCAAACCAACTGAATGGGCAAGCCGATTTCCGTTTTGAATAGTTGGGACAACATCTAGGTCTTCTACGTCACTGATTCGGGTTAATCCCCGCATCATTGCCTTAATCGATTTACCAAAGTCAGGGCTTTCCATCATATTAGCAATATTGGTTGACCCAAGATTACAACTGATATCAATTCCCATTTCAGAATATGATTGATCATCATTTACTTGCGCTGGTACTTGTACTTGAGCAATCTCTGAACATAAATTACTCATCACAATTTTTCCATTAATCGGATTATCCCGGTTTTCTGTATCAATGTTGATAATGTAAGGATAGCCTGATTCTTGTTGGAGTTTGCTGATTTCATCTTCTAAGTCACGGGCATTAACTTTCTTCTTGCGAATATCATCGTTAGCCACTAAGTTATCATATTCTTTTGTGATATCGACATAGGAGAATGGCTTTCCATATACTCGTTCAACATCGTAGGGGCTAAACAAGTACATATCAGCATTCTGTTCTACCAATTCATAGAACTTATCAGGAACCGTAATTCCGAGAGAAAGAGTCTTTAAGCGAATCTTTTCATCAGCGTTTTCCTTTTTTGCTCCTAAGAATTCGATAATATCAGGGTGGAAGACACTAAGATAAACGACTCCAGCTCCCTGCCGCTGTCCAAGTTGATTGGAATAGGAAAAACTATCTTCTAACAGCTTCATTACAGGAACAACTCCACTAGCAGCACCTTGTATTTTCTTAATTGGGGCACCAGCTTCACGAAGGTTGCTTAAATTGATTCCAACACCACCACCAATTTTAGAAAGTTGGAGGGCAGAATTGATTGTTCGACCAATGGTATTCATGTCGTCCGTTGTTTGAATCGCAAAGCAAGAAACAAATTCTCCCCGGCGTTTACGCCCAACGTTAAGGAATGTTGGCGTTGCGGGTTGATAACGTTGATGGATGATTTCATCAGCGAGCTGCATTGCTAACTCTTCATCACCATTAGCGAGGTAAAGAGCATTCATTGCGACCCGATCAATATAGTTTTCAAGGTAGTACTCTTTATCATTTGTCCGTAAGGCATATTGGGCATAGAACTTGTAAGCAGCCATAAAAGAATGGAAGTGGAAGTTTTGTGCTTTTAAATAATCGTAAAGCTTTTCAATGAACGCTTCACTATATTTATTCATAAAAGTTTCTTCAATATAATCATTTTCTTCTAACCATTGAAAACGCTCTTTTAATGAAGAAAATCTTTTGGTATTTGGCTCAACATTATTTTTGATAAAGTCTTCTAAGGCCAATTTATCTTTATCTAGTTGAATTTGTCCGTTTTTAGGGATATTTACTTCGTTGTTATAATCGTAATATTTAACTTTGGTCATATCGATATCAGATAACGCCATATTAATAACTCACTTTCTGAATTAATTTGATTATGTCAATAAAGAAGCCAGTACACCAATAGCGAATTGATGCCTGGCAAAATATTAGTTTATTTAAACTTAGGCAAGTTGGTTTAATTGATCAGGACGAAAGCCAGAAAAAGCTTGACCGTTAGGAAGCTTTACAACTGGAGTCGCCATAAAACCCTCCGACTTAAGTTGCGATATGTATTCTGGTTGTTCATCGATGTTGTGTTCAATAAATGAAATTTTGTGCTGTTCAAGGAAACGTTTTGTCATCTTGCATTGGATACAATTATTTTTTGAAAATACAGTTACCATCTTCACGAGGCCTCCTAAACGATTAGTCGATGTTTTCTAGTATAACGGTGAATCAGAAAAAATCAATTAAAAAAGCACTATATTTCGTGCTTGTGAAATAGTGAAACACAATATATAGTACTTGAACTGGCGATTGACATCTGTGAAACTTTTTTTGATAAAATGCCTAAGCAGGTGATGAATAAAATTAATTTGAAAAACCAGTCTATTATTATACACTTAAAAGCAGGGTAATTTTAAGTACTTGGAGAAAAAGAATGAAAAAAAACAATTCATCATTATCTGAACAACAAAAGTTTATGAAGATGGCGATTGCAGAAGCAAAACAAGCCAGAATTTTAGATGAAGTACCAATTGGTGCGATTGTTGTCCACGATGGACAGGTAATTGGACGTGGTCATAATATGCGTGAAAAGTTTCAAGATGTTACCTATCACGCAGAAATGCTTGCAATTATGGAAGCATGCACGAATTTAGGGAGTTGGCGCTTAGAAGATTGCGACTTGTATGTTACGTTAGAACCGTGCATCATGTGTAGCGGTGCCATTATCAATGCACGGATAAAAAATGTTTATTATGGTGCCGCTGATCCGAAAGCAGGGGCAGTTGATAGCTTATATCATTTATTAAGTGATTCACGTTTAAATCATCAAGTTAATGTTCATTCTGGTATTTTAGGGGATGAGTGTAGCCAAATGTTAAAAAACTTTTTCCGTGAAATTCGCCGTCGTCGGAAAGAGGCTCGAAGAAAAAATAAGACTAACCTCTAGTAATTTAAAGAAAAATAGTGTATTATACTATTTGCCGTAAGGCCTTAGAGCAAGGGCATGCTTACGAACCGTGTCAGGTCTGGAAGGAAGCAGCACTAAGTATGATATGCCTTGTGCTCTAAGTTTTATTGATAATTAAGCGGACTCGTAATAATTTGTTGCGGGTCTTTTTTATTTTGAAATTTTAATTAAAATGTATTTTAACTACTTTATATGCTTAATTCCTTGTATAATATTTTATAGTATTTTAAATTCAGAAAGGGAGTCTGGCGATGAGTTATCAGGCATTATATCGTGTCTGGCGACCACAGCGATTCGATGATCTTGTCGGTCAACAGATTGTTACAAGAACCCTAAAAAACGCCATTATCACTCACCAGATAAGCCATGCATACTTGTTCGCTGGTCCACGTGGTACTGGTAAAACCTCAGCAGCGAAGATTTTTGCTAAAGCGGTTAATTGCCATCACTCTAAGGATGGCGAACCATGCAATGAGTGTGATATTTGCAAAGCAATTACAAACGGGCAATTAAATGATGTAATTGAAATCGATGCGGCTTCTAATAATGGGGTTGAAGAGATTCGTGATATTCGGGATAAGGCAAAATATGCTCCTACCCAAGCGGATTACAAAGTTTATATAATTGATGAAGTTCACATGCTTTCAACAGGGGCCTTTAATGCATTGCTAAAAACGCTTGAAGAACCACCAGCCAATGTGATTTTTATTCTCGCAACTACGGAACCCCATAAAATTCCTTTAACAATTATTTCGCGAGTTCAACGATTTGATTTTCGACGAATTTCAGCAGAAGATGCATTTAATCGAATGAAATATATCCTTGATCAAAAGAAAGTTACTTATGATGAAAAAGCATTATGGGTAATTGCAAATGCCGCTGAAGGAGGAATGCGGGATGCGTTGAGTATTCTTGACCAGGTGCTTTCTTTCAGTGATAATGAAGTAAAGTTGGATGATGCTTTATTAGTTACAGGAAGTGTTACTAAACAGTTATTAAAGAAGTACTTTTTGGAAATTAGTAAGCATGAAGGGGCGACTGCTCTTGATACTATGAAGGATATTTTAGATGAAGGGAAAGACGGTCAGCGGTTCATTGAGGACTTGATTTCCTTTATTCGTGATATTCTGTTGTACCAAGAATCACCAAGCTTGATTAGTGTTGAAAGTACAGGACTAAAGCAGGAAGACTTTGAAGAAATAGTCCAACTTGCTTCTTCAGCGACCTTATACCAAATGATCGATGAACTAAATAATATCCAAGAAGAGATGCGCTTTACGACTCATCCAGATGTATACTTGGAAGTTCTCACAATAAAGCTTGCACAAATCGAACCACAAAAGAATATTCAATCGGTACCAGCAGTTTCTGCGGATACAAATACTGCAGCTACTAAGACGATTGAAAAATTACAACAAGAGATTCAGCAATTGCAACAAACAGTAAAGCAGTTGCAGAATACGCCGGTAAGGGCTAGTCGCTCATCGCCTCGCCAACAAAATGAGCAGCCACGAGTACAACAAAAGAAAGTGCAGGTTAATCTCAATAAGATCTACCCAGTATTAGAAAATGCGACTCGTCAAGATTTAATAAATGTTCGTGAGTTATGGGGAGATATGTTGAACCTATTGTCGGTGCCGCAACGGTCCTTACTTCATGTTTCACAACCGGTTGCCGCTAGTGCTGTGGGAATAATTGTTGCTTTTGATTATCCGTTCTTGTTCCAGCAAGCCGCTGATGATACAACGCTGTTAGAGAATATGGAAAGTGCTTTGCAACGTTTAACTGGGAATGAACGGCAAGTTGTTTTTGTACCTAAGGATAAGTGGCCAAAAATTCGGCAAGACTTTATTAAAGATCATGGTTTTGGTAAGAATCAGCAAAAGCCGCAACCTATTAAACAAAAGCCACAAACTACTGAAGGAAGCGGGCAAACCCTTGCGGCCACACCGGCACCGATGGAAGAACCGCCGCTACCACCAGAAGATGAGGCACTAACTGAAGAAACGTCACCTCAAGAAGATAACCAAGTAGCAACAGCACAGAAGCTATTTGGTAGTGATATTGTTAAAGTAGAAGATAATTAAGAAAAAGGATGGATGATATTATGATGCGTGGAATGAATATGCAACAAATGATGAAGCAAGCTAAGGCAATGCAAAAGAAAATGATGGCTGAACATGAAGAACTTGCTAAGCAGGAATTTGTTGGAAAGGCACCGGATGATATGGTGACTGCTACGTTTAGCGGGGATAACCAATTAATTGACTTAAAGATTAAGCCAGAAGCAGTTGATCCAGATGATATTGATATGCTTCAGGACTTGGTAATTGCTGCTGTGAAAGACGGAATGAAACAAGTCAATGATGCTACTCAACAAAAGCTTGGTAAATATACGCAAGGTATGGGGTTGTAAAAAGTGATCCAATATCCAGAACCATTAGCGAAATTAATTGAAAGCTATACTAAGTTGCCAGGAATCGGGCAAAAGACTGCAACTCGCCTGGCATTCTATACTTTAAGTATGCAAGAAGACGATGTAACAAACTTTGCAAAATCCCTTCTGTCTGCTAAAAGGGACCTTCATAACTGTAGTATTTGTGGCAATATTACTGAAGACGACCCTTGTCCAATTTGTCGCGATAAGACCCGTGATCATTCGCAAATTCTAGTTGTTGAGCAGTCACAAGACGTTATGGCAATGGAACGGATGCATGAATACCATGGCTTATACCATGTCCTTCATGGAGTTATTTCTCCAGTTGCAGGAACAGGCCCAGAAGATATTAATATTACAAGTTTACTTAAGCGACTAAAGAAAGATGATGAAGTAAAGGAAATTATTATTGCAACGAATGCTTCATCTGATGGTGAGTTGACTGCCGGTTACCTCGCTAAGCTAATTAAGCCTGCGGGAATTAAAGTTACTCGGTTGGCGCATGGATTATCAGTTGGGGCTGATATTGACTATGCTGATGAGATGACATTATTCAAAGCAGTGCAAGGGCGAACGGAGATGTAAGAAAATGTTTTTTAAGCGGCCGACTAAAGAGGTAGAACGTGAACGAAACCAACGTCTGCTAGAAGCGGTATACTCTACGAAGGCTAGTTGGGATCATGCACGTGAAACTGAACGGGCAGTATATGAAGCAAACGTTAATAGTGAACTTCATTATCGTTCTCGGATTCAAGAGCAGAAATTTTTATACCTATATAAAATTGCTCGCAAATTTAAAGTTCACGGGAAATTAAATGATGGAGTAATTGATCGCTAGGAGAGAGAAATGGACGGTAAATTTATATCATTTGAAGGACCAGATGGCGCGGGTAAGACAAGTGTAATCCAACAGATCCAACGGGAATTGGAAGATCAGCTTGGCACAGAAAAAGTTATGTATACTCGTGAACCGGGTGGTAATAAGATCTCTGAGCAAATTCGCCAGGTACTGTTTGATGGTCAAAATACCGATATGGATGGGCGGACAGAAGCATTGCTTTTTGCTGCTGCTCGTCGGCAACACATTGTTTCAGAAATAATTCCGGGGCTGAAAGCAGGGAAAGTTATTCTGTGTGATCGATTTGTAGATAGTTCCATTGCTTATCAGGGAGCTGGTCGGGGCCTTGGAGAAAAAGAAATTTGGCAAATTAATCAGTTTGCGATTGATGGGCTAATGCCGGCGTTGACAATTTATCTTGATATTGAATCGGAAATTGGCTTAAAACGGATTGCTGAGCATCGTTCCAATCAAGTTAATCGATTAGATGAAGAAAAGCTTGAATTTCATCGAACTGTTCGTCAATCTTATTTAAAACTCTACCAGAATTATTCAGAACGCATAAAGTTGATTGATGCAAGCCAGCCATTGAAAAAAGTGATTGAGGACGTAAAAGCAACAATTCATGACCGGTTTTCAGATTTGTTTTAATAAAAAAGGGTGATTAATAATGAAAATGATTATTGCAATTGTTCAATCAAAGGATAGCAATCGTTTACGAAAAGCATTTAATAAAGCTGATATTCACGTTACTCAATTATCAACAACTGGTGGCTTTCTTCGTGAAGGGAATGCGACATTTTTAATTGGAATTGAGGACGACCGTGTTCAAGAAGTATTATCAGTAATTAAAAAGAATGCTGAATCACGTGAACAATACGTTACATCGCAAATGCATATGGATGTTGAAGGCGGTTCGGCATTTCCTGTCAACGTAAAGATTGGTGGGGCAACTGTCTTTGTCTTACCAGTAGAAGACTTCATTAAATTTTAAGTAGGTGAAGATGGGTGGCTGAACAGGGACAAACACGTGCAGAAAAATTACAACCAGCAATAATTACTCGTTTTCAAAAAATATTATCAAATAATGAGCTTGCTCATGCTTATCTGTTTGTTGGGCCAGGTGGTTCAGGAAAAATGTTAATTGCCCAATGGTTATCATTACGGTTATTTTGTCTTCATCCCCAGGACAATGAACCAGACTTAACCTGTGCCGAGTGTCAGCGAATTTTATCTGGAAACCATCCTGACATTGTCTATGCTGCTCCAGAAGGTCGACAAATAAAGGTTGATGAGATTCGCCACTTAAAAGCAGAGTTTTCTAAGAGTGCGGTAGAAGGCAATAAGAAAATTTTTATTATTAAAGATGCTGATAAAATGACAAACGGTGCAGCAAATAGTCTTCTTAAGTTTATTGAAGAACCAGGGGCTGGCGTTTATATTTTTATGCTAACAACTAATAAAAGTGCTGTCTTACCAACGATTCGATCACGAACACAGGTGATTGAACTGCCACCATTAAAACGAGATGCATTGTTAACGGTTTTAACTGAGCATAATATTCCACAATCTCAACAACAGATTGCTGTTGGGATTACAGATTCCGTCGCAATGATTGAACAATGGCAAGAAGACAATTGGTTTGAGAGTGCGATCAAAGGAGTCATTCAGTGGTATCAAGATACGACGCGAAATGGCATGTTAGGCTTTGTTGATGTTCAGACAATTCTGCAAAAAGTAGCTACCGACCGGGATAAACAACAAGTAATTCTGGACTTAATTACCTTAATCTGGCGTGATACGCTAATGGTAAATTCAGAAATTACAGCAGCCAACCGTCTTCACTTTAATAATATTTTAGGAGAAATGGGAGAAGTAGTTAGAAAATACTCTCCTCAACAATTGTTAGCAGCTAGTCAGTTAACGTTGGAAACTCGTCATATGTTAGAACAAAATATTAGTTTTCAAAATATTGTTGAACAATTGACGATTCGGCTTGTGCAGGTTTTAAGCATTAGTTAGGGGCGAAAAGATGAGTGAAGAATATAGTTCAGATAATCTTTATGAACAATTTGCGCAGGTGATGAACCAGACTCAGGATTTGGTTAATAAAATGGAGCAGCTACAGGCAAAAATTATTGCTATTTCTGAGGAAAATGTGGAACTTTCAATTGAAAACAAGCATTTGCGTCAGATGATTAAAGAAAAGCAGCCACATCATAGTGAAAATCAATTATCTGGATCACGGCAAAATTTAAAAGAACTTTACCAACAGGGATTCCATGTTTGTAGTGAGTACTACGGTAAGCGTCTTGAGCCTAATGAATCTTGTACTTTTTGTTTAGATGCAATATTTGGACATGAACAAGGAATGACAAAATAGGAGATAGTATGCAGCAAATTAGTAGTTTTAATGATCACCAATCAGGAAGTTTATACTTGGTTCCAACCCCAATTGGAAATTTAGATGATATGACTTTCCGTGCAATTAAAACCTTAAAAGAAGTGGATCTGATTGCTGCTGAAGATACGCGTCATACTCAGCAACTATTAAACCATTTTGATATATCGACCCGCCAAATTAGTTTTCATGAGCATAATACTGAACAACGTGTTCCGGAATTAATTGAGAAGTTAAGAGCTGGTTATTCGATTGCCCAGTGCAGCGATGCAGGGATGCCTTCGATTTCTGACCCCGGCAAGGAATTGGTAGCGGCGGCCGTTAGAGAAGGGTTGCCAGTAATTCCGCTTCCGGGCGCTAATGCAGGATTGACGGCTCTTATTGCTTCGGGGTTAGTTCCCCAGCCGTTCTACTTCTTTGGCTTTTTAGAGCGTAAACACCAGCAGCAAGTAACGGCACTGGAGCAATTAAAAGAGCGTAAAGAAACGATGATCTTTTATGAAGCTCCGCACCGCTTAAAAAAGACTTTGGCTACGATGGCGGAAGTTTTTGGCGATGAACGGCGGGTTGTATTAGCACGAGAACTCACTAAACGCTATGAAGAGTTTACCCGGGGAACGCTTGCTGAAGTAACTGCCTGGTTTGCGGATCACCAACCACGAGGAGAATTCGTTATTCTAGTAGCAGGGAATGAGCACCCCGCAGAGAAGACGGATAATGAGATTGAATTGCCATTAACAGAGCAGGTTGACAAGGAAATTTTAAATGGTCTTTCCACTAATGCTGCGATTAAGCTAGTGGCAAAGAAAAATAATATAAAACGCCAGGAATTATATAAACAATATCATCAATTGTAGGAGAAAAGTATGGAGTTAAAGCAAGAAGCACAAACATTCGAAATGCCACACTTACTAACATATTATGAGTGTGATGAAACAAGTCATCCAAGCATGAGTATGATATTGAGTATGATTTCCATGGTATCCGATGAGCACAGTATGTTTTTAGGAATGGGAACCGAAGAAATACAGGCTACTGGCGGTACGTGGGTAGTAAGCGGCTATGAAGGACAGCTTTCCGCAAAGCAGCCTTCTTTTGGGGAAACTGTCATTTTAGGAACAAAAGCTGTTTCCTACAATCGCTTTTTTGCTGTTCGTGATTTTTGGATAACGGATAAAGAACACCAGATTGAATATGCACGAATTAGGTCGATTTTTGTGTTTATGAATCTAAAGACGCGGCGAATGCAATCTATTCCACCTGCTTTGATTGAGCCGTTTAAAGCTCCTGTTGCGAAAAGGATTCCTCGCCTAAAACGACCTCAAAAACTAGATGAAAATGCTTCAGTAATAAAGAAGAATTATCAAGTTCGTTATTTTGACCTTGATGCTAATTATCATGTTAATAATGCTCGTTACTTTGATTGGCTTCTTGATCCTCTTGGGCGCGATTTTTTACGCGGAAATCAGATAAAGAGATTTAATTTGCAGTATCTTCAAGAGGTACGCAATGGAGAAATGGTAGAAAGTAAAGTTAATAAGCTTCAAACAAATGATGAAAAGGTAACTTATCATCAGATTGGTGTTGGTGAGCAAATTGATGCAATTGCTGAGATAGAATGGTATTAAAAATTAATCAATGAATAATAGCGACTGGTTTCTAGACAGGAAATTAGTTGCTATTTTATTTTAACCTTAAATGTAGACAAAAAGATCTTGAATGGTTTAATGTAGAGACATTTAAAGGAAGATGGTATTCTATGAATAGTAGTAATTATGAGGAGTGAGTTGACGTGAAAAGATCTTTAACGGCGATTATTTACCTCGAACCCGATCAGGTTAATTTACGGATCATTGAGATACCTACTTTAAAAGTGATAAATAATGTTCGATCGGGCCTTCTAAATATCGGGAACGCTAAAGTTGCTAATTATTCAGAAAACATGACTACAATTGTTAATAATATTGAAGGATTTAAGCAGATTATTAATGACTACCAGGCAACACCAGTTAAATTTTATGGCGATTTAGAAGACCTTGATCCAGTTGCAACTAGGTATGTGGCCGACCAGTTAGAAGTTCGGACAGGATTACAGATTGAATGGTTAAACAATAACCAGCTAATGGCACAGTCGATGAGTTACCTTTTAACCTTGCTACCAGATTTTGAAAAACTTAGTAAACACAATATGTATCTTCTAAGTATCGGTCTTAGCTCGACTACCTTAGCTTATTTTCACCATGGAAGCTTCGAACGTGCCTGGGATATTGATCTTGGTAATGCAAAAATTAGTCAGTTGGTGGGCCGTCTTCGAAAAACTGCCACTAATCCAACTGAAATTATTCAAGATTATATTAGTAGTAAACTAGAGTATTTAACACCAGAACTGACGAAGAAAAAGCATACAGTAATGATGGTGCAAAATGCTCTCTCACTCAATAAATTGTTTTTACCACATGATCAGCAGATCGCTGAAGTACCGCTAGATAAATTTCATGATGATTACCAAAAAATTTTATCGCCAGTCAAAGATGGTTTGATGAAGAGTATTCAGATTGATGACCAACAATTTGAATTATTATTACCAAATTATTTAGTAACGGCGCGAACAGTGCGCTTAATTCAACCAGCAGGCCTTTACGTAACGGATATTTCAACGATGGATGGGATTTCCCATGGAATTGGAGTTGATAATCCTAAAACGAGACGGCAAATTAATGAAATGATCAGAACAGCTGCCGACAATATTTCTTCACGATACGGTGTTGATTCAGCTCATCGGGATTTTGTAACGCGCTTTTCACTCCAACTCTTTGATCAATTACGCCCAATTCATCGTCTTGGTCAACATGAGCGATTATTATTAGAAATTGCTAGTAGAATTGATGATATTGGTAATTTTATTAACCAACGAGGACACTATCGTCACTCTGCTTATATTATGGAGGCTAATCCTTTAATCGGCCTTTCAGATAAAGATAATCGGATTATTGCTGAAGTGGCAAGATATCATAGTGCAGAGTCTCCAGATATTAGTCAAGCTCATTACCGTCATCTCGATGATGAGATCCAGATGCCAGTAGCAAAATTAGCTGCTATTTTACGATTGGTGGATGCATTAGATGATTCGCGACTGCAAAAAATTTCAAGTATTAAATTGAAGCTGGTAGGAGATAGCCGCTTAATCATTAAAGCAATAGCCAATGATGACCTTGTTCTTGAAAAGTGGTCTTTTAGTAAAAAATCACAACTATTTAAGGATGTATACGGAATTGAACCGGTCTTAACTGAGAGGAGTGATCATTAAGATGTATAAGGAGTTTTATAAGCCGCAGAATTATGTTAATCGAGAATTGAGTTGGATTGACTTTAATGGCCGAGTACTGGGAGAGGCAACTGATACTGCCAATCCGTTGTTAGAACGTGCTAACTTCTTGGGAATTACCCAAAGCAATGTTGATGAATTTTTTATGGTGCGTGTTGCCTCGCTTCATAAACTTGCTGCTGCCAACGTTACTACTACTGATGCGTCTGGTCTCACTCCAGAAGAGCAGTTGGATGCAGTAAATGAAAAAGAACATCGGATGGTTAAGCAACGGTATGAAGTTTACAATCAGCAAATCATCCCAGACCTTGCTAAAAATAATATTCATATTCTCCATGTCCCCAAACTTGACGAGAAGCAATATGAATTTATTCGGCGGTACTTTAATGATGAGCTGATGCCAGTTTTGACTCCCATGGCAGACGATGCCTCACGTCCGTTTCCCTTTATCTCCAATAATTCCTTAAATATTGCTGTTCAGCTGCGGCGGCAAATTCATCCAACAAGTAAACCAGTTGCAGAGGAAATTTTAGAAGGGGATCAAGAAGTTCATCGTCCACAAATTGAACCACATGATGATCGACAGGAAGCAGATATCAAATTTGCAACAGTCCGTGTTCCGGAAATTTATAAGCGGTTAGTCCGGCTGCCAGGAGAAAATAATTTCATTTTGATTGATGAAATTATTACTGAATTCCTTACCGCGCTTTTTCCTGGATATGAGATATTAGCTACGGCATCATATCGAGTTATGCGGGATATGGACTTAGACGTTGCTGAAGAAGATACGTCAGATTTGCTCCGAGCAGTCAAACGGCAATTGCGAGAACGAGAACACGGGCGGGTAATGCGCCTAGAAGTTCCAGCTTCAATCGATGAATGGTTAAAGGATCAGTTAATTGATAATCTGCATGTAAGTGAACGATCACTGTATGAAGTAGATGGTCCCGTCGATCTAACTTTCTTGAAAAAATTATCGGGGATGGTTGATGGTCATGATGACTTGCGCTATCCGCCATATAAGCCATACCTCAATCCAGCGTTAGATATGGACCATAATATTTTTTCTTCCATTCGCCAAAAGGACTACTTAATGCAGCATCCTTATGATAATTTTCAAGCCGTGGTTAACTTTATCCACCAAGCAGCCATTGATCCAGATGTTTTAGCAATCAAGATGACTCTTTATCGGGTCTCTGGTAATTCACCGATTATTAAGTATCTCGGAATGGCCGCGCAACAGGGTAAACAAGTAACGGTTTTAGTTGAAGTTAAAGCGCGGTTTGATGAACAAAATAATGTTCGATGGGCACAACGGCTTGAACAAATGGGGTGCCACGTTATTTACGGTTTAGTTGGTCTTAAAACGCACTGTAAAGTTGCCTTGGTTATCCGTCGTGATGAAGATGGGTTGCGACGTTATATGCACCTAGGGACTGGTAACTATAATGACGTAACAGCTCATTTTTACACCGATATGGGATTATTTACTTGTGACCATGAACTGGGAATCGATATGACGAACCTGTTTAATATGCTGTCAGGTTTTGCGCGACCAGCTTATTTTAATGAATTACGGGTATCACCTGATGGAATTCGGACATTTATTAATGCCAAAATTGATGAGCAAATTGAAAATGCCAAAAATGGTAATCCTGCGTTAATTCGGATGAAGATGAATTCCTTGTCTGACAAGCAAATCATTGCCCGCCTATACGCAGCCGCTGCTAGTGGAGTTAAGGTTGAATTATTGATTCGAGGAATTACCTGTTTACGGAATGATCTGCCAGAACTGCATGGGAATATTGAAGTTCATTCTATTATTGGACGTTTCCTTGAACACTCCCGGATCTACTACTTTAAGAGTAATGGTCATGAGGAAGTCTACCTTGCAAGTGCCGATATGATGACGAGAAATCTTAATCGACGGGTTGAAGAATTGTATCCCGTTACCCAACCAGACACAAAAGCTCATGCAATTCATATTTTTGACGTTATGTGGAAGGATAATGTCAAGGCTCGCCGGTTAGTAGGAGATCATTATGAACGGATTGATCGTGGTGATGCTGCACCATTCAGCTCACAAGAATACTTTGTTAAACAAGCAATGAAATTGAATGCGCGTGAGAAAAAGGAGAAGAAAGCAAAAAAACATTTTTCTTCAGTTTTTGAAACTTTAACTCGCCATGTTCCCAATCTTCATTTAGATGAGCGAAAGGATGAGTAATTTATGAGCAATGAGCAGTACTTGGCAATTCTTGATTTAGGTTCGAATTCAGTTCGGCTTAAAATAACAAAAATTCAAGATAACGGGAGCTTTGAAACGGTTCAATACGAAAAAAGATACGTTCGTCTTGCTTCAAATATGGGGCCAGAAAAAATGCTGAAATCAACTCCCGTAAAGCGGACTATTGATGCCTTAAAAGAATTTCGGGCAATTTGTGATCGATATCGAAATAAGAATCTGACAATTATTGCGGTTGCAACTGCCGCCGTTCGTCAAGCGCAAAATCAACTGCAATTTCTTGAAAAGGTCCAGCGAGAAACCGGTTTTGAAATTCACGTAATTAGTGGGGAACGAGAAGCATATCTTGACTATGTTGGAGTTAACCAGACTCTTCCAATTGATAAGGGGATAATCATTGATACTGGAGGAGCAAGTATGGAATTAATCTCGGTAAATAATGGTGAAGCAGAAGAAGCGGTTAGTATTCCGATCGGCTCAGTCAGCATTTCGCAAACTTACCACCTTGAAGATCAGATTAATCCAGCTGATTTATTTGATGCCATGGTTAAAATTGATGAGGTCCTCTCTCAACAATTGTGGTTGAATCGGATGCGGGAAACAAAGATTGTGGCACTTGGGGGATGCAACCGTGCATTGGCGAAGGTATATCGGTGGCAACAAGCCCTTAATCCTGATGAAGTCAGACCGGTTCATGGGCTAACAATGCGTTCAGAAGAAGCCTTTTTGATTATGCGGCAGTTATTAGAAGCGGATCGGCAGACGCGGGCAGGAATCCGTGGAATTACGAAAGTGCGAGCAGATGTAATTGTCGGGGGTCTTTTACCACTCATCTCTCTTGTCCGGCAATTATCAATTAACGAGATTAGTTTTAGTAATAGTGGATTAAGAGAGGGCTTATTATTTAAGTACCTTGAGCAGCAGATTAATTTTAATCAGCTAAAATCTTCACTATAAAATTATCTGCTAAAAACTTTACTTTCTTTTTACTAAATTTTACTAATTAGAACCAGTAAAACTGTGCTACAATCACTATGAAAGCTTTAGTTGGATCAAGGAGGAAACAAGATGTCAATTTTAGTTGCTGGTGGTGCCGGATATATCGGTTCCCATATGGTAAAAGATCTTATTGAAAATGGTGAAGACGTAGTAGTTGCTGATAACTTATCAACGGGTCACCGGGATGCGATTAATCCCAAGGCTAAGTTTTACGAAGGCGACATTCGTGATCGTCAATTCTTAGACAAGATTTTTGACAATGAAGATATTACTGCAGTCGTTCACTTTGCTGCTTTCTCAATTGTCCCTGAATCAATGAGTAAGCCATTGAAGTACTTTGATAACAATACTGGTGGAATGATTACTTTGCTTGAAGCAATGCATGACCATGATATTAAGTATATTGTCTTTAGTTCAACTGCTGCTACTTATGGGGTTCCAGAACATATGCCAATTAAGGAAACTGATCCCCAAAAGCCAATTAACCCATATGGCTTGAGTAAGTTAATGATGGAAGAAATGATGGATTGGGCTGATAAAGCTTATGGTATTAAGTTTGTTGCCCTCCGTTACTTTAATGTTGCTGGGGCTGCTCCTGATGGCACGATCGGTGAAGACCATGGACCAGAAACACACTTAGTTCCAATTATTCTTCAGGTTGCGCAAGGTAAGCGTGATGAATTGAGTATCTTTGGGGATGACTATAATACACCAGATGGTACCAATGTTCGTGACTATGTTCATGTTATGGATTTAGCAGATGCTCATATTCTTGCTATTAAGTACCTTCAAGAAGGTAACAAGAGTAATGCCTTTAACCTTGGTTCATCCACTGGCTTCTCTAACAAGCAAATGCTAGAAGCAGCCCGTGAAGTTACGGGTCAACCTATTCCAGCTAAAATGGCACCACGCCGTCCAGGAGATCCAGATTCATTAGTTGCTGCTAGTGATAAGGCGCGTAATATTCTTGGATGGAGTCCTAAGTATGATGATGTTCACGACATTATCGCAACTGCTTGGAAGTGGCATTCAACTCATCCAAAGGGTTATGATGATCGCGACTAATAATCGGTTTTAAAATAACAAACAGGCTCTCAGTGACGTGTACCCCCAGAGTTGGAAATCAACTCTGGGGGTATTTTATATGACCAAA
>OLOI01000187.1_pt1 | contig 66367 bp, 60 predicted proteins | sample 1672131 | NCBI WGS metagenome assembly OLOI01 (sample SAMEA3136651, study PRJEB25190) | human gut metagenome
TCCAATGGTAAGGTTTTTAAAAACTCAAACCGTCTAATCTATAGGGTACATTTTAGTTTATAATCGGACACTGACTGAACGGGAGGCAAGATATTCTTTCAAATCCCGGATTTCAAGCTCTTTGTAATGAAACAGTGAAGCCGCCAGTGCAGCATCTGCCTTTCCCTCCGTCAACGCATCATAAAAATGCGCCATTGTACCTGCACCACCGGAAGCAATGACAGGAACTGAAACCGCTTCTGCTACAGTCCTTGTCAGTTCAATATCATATCCGGCCTTTGTGCCATCGCAGTCCATACTGGTGAGAAGGATTTCACCTGCACCGAGATCACAGACTCTCTTCGCCCATTCAACAGCATCAATACCTGTATCTATTCTACCGCCATGTTTATAAATTGTCCAGCCTTCGCCGTTGGCTCTTTTCTTGGCATCAATGGCCACTACCACACACTGGCTGCCGAACTTCTCCGCCGCCTCATGGATCAGTTCCGGACGGTCAATGGCCGCTGAATTAACAGAAACCTTATCTGCACCTTCCCGCAAAACTTCGCGGAAATCATCTACTGTACGGATACCGCCGCCGACAGTAAAAGGAATAAACACCTTTTCTGCCACTCTGCGCACAAGATCCACCACTGTATTTCTTCCATCACTGGAAGCTGTGATATCCAGAAAGACAACTTCATCCGCACCGGCCTGATCATAAGCTGCCGCAATCTCCACCGGATCACCGGCATCCTTCAGATTCACAAAATTCACACCTTTGACAACACGTCCGTTATTGACATCCAGACATGGAATAATTCTCTTTGTAAACATATCTTTCCTCCGTCCTACAGCCGTAAATCAGCAAAATTCTTCAAAATTCTAAGACCCAGTTCACTGCTCTTCTCCGGATGGAACTGACAGGCAAAAATATTATCATGTTCCACAGCAGCATGGATATCCGTACTGTACCAGGTTGTTGCCGCCACATCTTCAGGATTCCTTGCTTTCAGATAATAAGAATGTACAAAATACATATACGACTGACGGTCTATTCCTTCAAAAAGCCTGCTGTCTTCCTTAATATCAATAGAATTCCAGCCCATATGCGGAATCTTCAGCCCTTCTGCCGCCGGTATACGAAGGATTTCCCCCGGAAGCAGACCCAGGCCCTTTACCCCCGGCGTCTCTTCACTGCTGTCAAACAACAGCTGCAATCCGAGACAGATACCGAGAAACGGCTTTCCTGACTTCACAGCATCCTGAATGGTCTCCACAAGGTCATAGCTGTGAAGCCGCTCCATAGCATCACCGAAGGCACCTACGCCCGGAAGTACCACCCGGTCAGCCCCCAAAATCGCTTTCCTGTCTCTTGTAATGACTGCATCTTCATTTAAATACTGAAAAGCCTTCTCCACACTCTTCATATTGCCCGCATCATAGTCAATGATCGCTATCATAGGTTATCCTCCATTTATTTCAAAACTCGCTTCCAAAGGTATAGCAAACAAAATCCTTTTTCAGGCTGCTATACTTTCTTACGTTAGCACGCAACAGTTAATGTTTCTTCGATTTTACCACATCATCACCATCTGTGCCAGATATTTTATCAAATTATCTGCAATTTAGTTATATTTGTCTGTATTTCTTCAAATCCACAGGAAATTTATGTTACATTTACATTTGCTTTTTAAGACGTTTTGTAATATGATAAATATGTATGTTTTTATTCATAAGGTAAAGTAAGGAGGCTATTTATATGAAAACGGCATTTTACGTAGAATCTTATGGCAGACAGGTTGAAGAAAAGGCTTTGATCGTCAAGATCAAAGAGATCTGGGTTGCAGAAGGCAACAAGATCAAAGACATCAAGGATTTAAATATTTATGCAAAACCTGAAGATGACGCCTGCTACTATACTATTAACGGCAACTTTTCAGGTCATATCAAATTGTATGAATAATGGCAGCATAACCCAACACGTTATTGCGAATCGATTTCTACATACAAACAGCAAAGAGGCTTCTGGATCAATTGATGCAAAAGCCTCTTTATCATTATCAGAATTCTATGATCTTTATAAAGATTCTGACATCCATCATTCCGCCAAAACTCCCTTATGCCTGTTCCTGGATCATCTCCGCCGCATCCTGGCAATCCAGTTCAAACCAGAAGGAAACGCCGTCCTCACAGTTGTAAACGCCGTATGGCTGTCCCAGCTGCTCCATGGATGCCTTGACAATGGAAAGGCCGACACCGCTGCCGCCGTACTCCCTTGTTCTCGCTTTATCCACCTTGTAGAATTTATCCCAGAGTTTTGACAGATCTTCCTCCGGTATCTGCTCACCGGTATTGTGAACCGTAATCTTAACCGTCTTTTCCTTCTTCTCAAGCTGAATATCAATGCGTTTCTCCCCATCTGCATGGTTGATGGCATTGGTCAGATAATTCGTAAATACCTCTTCTGACATATACGCATCACTCCATACGTAGATTGGCGCATCCTCATCAAAGGCAAGATTGATCTCTTTTTGCTTCAATAAAATATCTGACTTGGCGATCACTGCACGGATCATGGCAATGATATCAAAATGTTCCATAGTCACTGTATTGTAGCCAAACTCCAGCTGATTCAGATCCATGATCTTTTTCACCATCTGATTCATCTTGCGGGCTTCATCCACAATGACTTCACAGTAAAACTCTTTACTCTCCTCATCGTCATTGATGTTGTCCATCAGGCCCTCTGCATATCCCTGGATCAAAGCGATCGGCGTCTTCAGCTCATGGGATACATTGGACAGGAACTCTTTACGCATGGCATCGATCTGTTCCTTCTTCTCAAGATCCTTCTTCAGCTCCGTATTGGCCTCTTTCAATTCTGCCAGTGCCTGTTCCAGCGTCTCAGACAACATATTCATGCTATTTCCTAGAACACCGACTTCATCCTCTGTCTTCACTTCGTATTTGGCCGTGAAATCCAGTTCAGACATTCGCTTTGCAATATTCGTCAGCACAGTGATCGGGCCCAGAAAGCGATTGCTGACAAAATACATCACCACAAACCCGATAAGCGCGGCAACCAGGGAAATATATAGAAAAAACTGGTTCGACAGTGCTGCACTTTCTGTAATGCTTGAGAAAGAGGCACGGATCAAAATATGATCTCCATTCTTAAATGTACCGGCAAGATAGATATACGATGCACCCAGACGCTTGACATTGACTTTCTCAATCTCATAGCTATCCGTCTTAACCGAGGCTGCATCACCGGACTTGTCCGCATTGATATAATCGCTGTAAATATTACTGCTCTCAACCTTGCTGTTCTGATTCATACCCAGAGATGAATATAAAAGCAGTTTCGTATTGCTCTTGAGCATATAATCAAAAATCGGGCTGCTCATATCCCTGTAAATAATAACCGACAGATTTCTTGTCTGGCTCAGTTTGTCCAACTGCAGATAAAGTTCATCGGAAATACCGCTGTCTGGTATAGCATAGTTTTCCAAACTCTCATCTGTACTGCTGCTTTCCCCGGATTCTGTCGTCTTCCCCTGCAGCTCCGCCGCATACATATCGTCAATCTTCTCAAATGTAGAAATCAGCGTCTGATTCTTCTTGGCCAGATAAAACCTCTTCAGAAAAATATTACTGAGCAGCACAGACGAAACAGATATCAGCAATACTATTCCAATGAGGATCAACGATAATTTGACCTTTAATGATTTTTTTCGAAACATACTACCGCCTCTTACTGATCGACTTCGAATTTATAGCCCATACCCCAGATTGTCTTAATATACTCGCCCTTAGCTCCCAGCTTGCTTCTGAGCTTCTTCACATGGGTATCAATGGTTCTGGCATCACCAAAATAATCATAATTCCATACATTGTTCAGAATACGTTCTCTGGACAAGGCCACCCCCTGATTGGACATGAAATAAGCCAACAATTCAAATTCCTTATAGCTGAGTTCTACAGACTTGCCATCAATCAGTACTTCATGGGCAGCCTTATTTAGTTCAATACCGCCGGCTTCCATGGTATCATCTGCCGCCAGCACATTGCTTCTCCGAAGGATGGCCTCGACTCTCGCCACAAGGATCTTCGGACTGAAGGGTTTCGTAATATACTCATCCACGCCGAGATCAAAGCCCTGCAGCTCATCCTTCTCATCACTTTTGGCTGTCAGCATAATAATCGGAACCTTGGAGTACTGTCTGATCTCACGGCATACCTGCCAGCCATCCATCTTTGGCATCATCACATCCAGAATGATCAGTGCAATATCCTTCACTTCAAAGAACTTGTCCACCGCTTCCTCGCCGTCTCCGGCCTCAATAACAGTAAATCCTTTCTTCGTCAAAAAGTCCTTCACAAGCTTCCTCATTCTGCTCTCATCATCTACCACTAAAATCTTCAAACTTTCCATATATACTCTACCTCACATTCCGCTTGGGTATTCTTCTCCATTTTCATATTGTATTTATAGTATACCAGAGATTTATGATAAATGTGTGATTTTTTCACATGGAATTGTCAGTGTCACATGAAAGCCTCCGTAGGTTCCGCGGGAGATTGTCATTGCTCCGCCATGTCCCTCTATGATCTGCCTAACGATCAAAAGTCCCAATCCGTGCTGTTGTCCATCCACATTCGTGTCACAGACCATGTAATGAGGCACATGGTTAAGCTTTTCAATCTGTTCATCAGAAACACCCTCTCCGTTATCATCCACGCAAATCATGCAGCTGCCGTCTTTTGCCTCAACAGACACATCGATTTGACACCCGTTCTCATTATGGACCATGCTGTTTTGCAGCAAATTGACAACGGCACGTTTCAGCAATTCCCTGTCCGCCTCTATTTCACATACCTGCAATGCAGCATCCGTTTTCCATTCAATAAGAAATCTGTCATCCACGGCCATATTCATAAAATCCACCACCACCTGACGGACGATGGCAACGGCGTTCTCCCGCTTTTTCATTAACGGCTGCATATGATATTCCAGTTTTGAGGCAAGATTCAGATCATTGATGAGATTTTTTATCCGTGCGCTCTGTTTCACAATCGCAGCAGCTTTTTTACGTTCATCCTCTGAAAGATGATGTGAATTTTCCAGCTGTCCGGCATACCCCATCACCACAGACAACGGCGTCCGGATGTCATGGGAAACACCGGCGATCCAGTTGGCCCTTGCCCTTTCTTTTTTTCTCAGCTGCTCCTGCTGCTTCTGCAAAATATCCGAAGCACGATTAATATTCGTGCAGATTTCTGAAAGCACCCCTGTCTCCGGAATATGCACAGGCTCACCAGCTGATAAATTCTGAATACCTTTGATCATAGGTTGGACCGACTTCAAAAGCTTACCATTCACCAACATATAAATGGCAAGTATCAGTACCAGATTAATCAGAAGTATTTTCAAAAATATATACGGCAAATCACGAATCAGACTGTAATCCCAACTGGCTCTCATGTGCTTCCAAAAGCTGTCCTTTGAGAATCCCAATACCACAATCCCGTTTTCATTGTTCCCCACATAGGTGGGATACCCCTTGAGATAGCCAACACTTAAAGCTGCAATGTCAGATAAACTGTAATGATTCGGAATCATCTCGGGTACATTATGACTTTTCCATTCGGTCTGCAAGGTATCATTGCCGATAAAAATCGCCCATATATTTTTTTCTTCTAATTCAGAAGATACCTCTTCCGAAAGACAGTATGTGCCATCCGGCAAGACCTGCAATGCCTCCCCGGCTTTTTCTGCGATATCATACGGAGAGGTTGTTTCCGTGGGCGCTTTTTCTGACACCAATACCGCATAGACAGCCACATTAATGATAACAAGCAGTACTGCACTCAAAAGCAGAATGCTCACAAAACGCCGTATCAGTTTCGCAGCACTTTTCATGTTATCTGCCCTCCACATTGAGTTTATAGCCCAATCCTTTAATGGTCACCAGCGAAACAGGCTGTGACGGATTTTGTTCTATTTTTTCTCTGATACGGCGTATATGTGCCATTAAAGAATTTTCATAGCCAAAAGGATTATCACCCCATACAGCCTCACACAAAGCATCAATTGTAACAATGCAGCCTGCATTGCGGTACAATGCCCACAGCAGCCTATGTTCCTTTGCAGTCAAAGTAATATGCATACCACTTTTAATCACTTCCGCCCGGGCAAAATCAATCTGACTGTTTTGCAACTGCACCAGAGGATTTTCATCTTTATAACATCTTCTCAAAATGGCCATGATACGAAATAGCAATTCTTTGGGCAAAAACGGTTTGACCATATAATCATCGGCTCCCAGACCGAAACCTCGAAACTTGTCCTCATCTTCTCCCTTGGCTGTCAAAAATAAAACCGGATAATCTCCTTTTTTCTTTAACTGTGTCATCAGATCAAAACCATTCCCATCAGGAAGCATCACATCCAATATTGCCAGTTCCGGCGGACACTTTTCTGCCTCCATCAATGCTTCCCTGACACTTTTCGCAGTTGTTGTATTTTGAAATCCATACGCTTGCAGAATAGAACAAATCATATCCAAAAGCGCCTGCTCATCATCAACAACCAGAATTCGTTTATGCAAAAGGTAATTATCACTCATATTCCTATTCTCCCTTCTCCTTTTTTTCTTATTCTATCATAGAATTCCGGGATTTTTTGCTTGCCGCCAAAATGTAAGGCAAATGTAAGGCTGCGGCAATGCTGATGCAAGGCAGATCCGGTATGCTAAAAAAAAGAAAGGAGTTACAGATATGAACAATATGATCACAACCTGCCATTTAACCAAAAGGTACAAATCCTTTACAGCTGTCAACGATGTCTCCCTGCACATCCAAAAGGGAAGAATCTATGGTTTTCTCGGTCCCAACGGCGCCGGTAAATCCACCACCATGAAAATGCTGCTTGGGCTGACCACCCCCACAAAGGGCAGTTTCACCATCAACGGCAAACATTTTCCCGATGACCGTCTTGAGATTTTAAAAGGAATCGGTTCATTGATCGAAGCGCCCTCCTTTTATGCCAATCTGACCGGCCGGGAAAATCTTGACATTATCCGCCGTATTCTGGGTTTACCGAAACATGCGGTGGATGACGCATTGGCCCTTGTTGGACTGACAGAGTTTGAAAACCGCCTTGCAAAAAAATATTCCCTTGGCATGAAGCAGCGATTAGGCCTTGCAGAAGCACTTCTTGGCCGTCCGCCCATTCTGATTCTGGATGAACCCACCAACGGCCTTGACCCTTCCGGCATTCATGAAATCCGCAATCTGATAAAATCTCTGCCTGCACTTTATGACTGTACTGTTCTTATTTCCTCCCATATGTTGTCGGAAATTGAATTAATAGCAGATGATATCGGTATTCTCAACCACGGACGGCTGTTATTCGAAGGCGAATTGGACGAACTTCGACATTATGCCCTGCAGCGCGGCTTCTCGGCAGATTATCTTGAAGACATGTTCTTGTCCATGATCGAGCAGGACAATCTAAGCAGAAAGCAGAGGGCAAAGCTATGAAAACACTGATCATCGAACTTAAGAAAGAAAAAAGAACCGGTATCATTTTTCTTATGCCCGCCCTGGGTCTTTTAGGCGGTGCATATGCTTTACTCAATTTCATTGTCCGAAAAGATACCCTGTTAAGTCTACCCCTGGCACCTATGACCATTTTGCTGACGCAGCTTTACGGTATGATCATGACGCTGAATCTGTTTGGCATCATCGTTGCCGCCTGTATGATCTACAACATAGAATTCAAAGGAAACGCCGTAAAAAAAATGTATGTGCTACCTATACATGTTCCCGCCATGTATCTGTGTAAATTTTTGATTCTGACTGTGTTGCTTTCAATCGCCATCACCCTTCAGGATCTGGCACTGACCAAAATCGGTATCACCAATTTGCCCCGGGGCTCCTTTGAGCTTCACACCCTGATCTGCTTTGCTCTCTACGCCTTTATCACTGCAATGCCTGTATTATCCTTCATGCTTTTCATTGCCTCCCTCTTTGAAAACATGTGGATATCCCTTGGTATAGGTGTTGCAGGATTTTTAAGCGGCATGGCCCTTGGCGTACCGAAAATCGGCCTGTTTCTTGCAGACCCATTTGTCATTATGTTAAAACCTGCCGTTTCCATGAGCACCAGGCCAGATGTATCTGTGATAGCGATTGCTATCGTTGAAACCCTGCTGTTTCTGGCTGCCGGCCTATGGACACCCGCCAATATCCACTATGAATAGGAGGTCATCAAATGCATTTTCTCAAATTACTAAAAATAGAACGCATCAAATGCAAACGTTCCAAAATCATACCTTTCATCTTTATTGCCCCGATTCTGGTTGTCAGCTCCGGCGTTGCCAATCTGAGTACGTATTTTACCCCGGAATACACCCAGGCATGGCCTGCCATGTTTATTCAGAGTGCCCTTCTCTACGCCTACTATCTGCTGCCTTTCAGTATGATCGTTGTCTGCGTCATGATTACGGGACAGGAAAACAGTCACAACGGGCTGCTCAAGATGCTGGCACTTCCAGTCAACCGCCATACCCTGTCACTGGCCAAATTCTGTATACTGGTTTTCTACCTGTTGATGGAAATTCTTGTATTTCTGGCTGTTTTCGTGATTGCCGGATACATCGCTGTCGTTACTTCCGGCATCACAGAAACCCTGCCCCTTTCCTACCTTTTGAAATGGTGTGCGGGATTATTTCTAACCATGCTTCCAAGTCTCTCTGTAATGTGGATGCTGACCGTTTTGTTTGAAAAGCCTCTCCTCTCTGTAGGGCTGAATCTTCTGCTTGTCATTCCCGGCCTTCTGGCAGGTGCCACCCCGGCATGGTTTCTTTATCCCTATTGTTACAGTGGATATTTTGTCTCCCGTTCTCTGCAGGCATTCACAACAGAAGTCACTGCAGATACCGCATTACAGCTTTTTCCCTTTATCCCTTGCGCCGTATTGATTTTTACTCTGGCACTTTTTATATCCGCCAGTCGCTTTTGCAAACAAACCTGATTCAAAACCAGCGATACTCTGAATACCCTATAGATTTATATATTCTGACTATGTTATAATATTTTCAGAGTAAAAATCTATTGAAAGGGGAAATCATATGCCATTACCAAAACATAACGCTTATACAATTGAAGATATTTATGCACTTCCCGATGGCCAAAGAGCTGAACTCATTGACGGACAAATTTACGATATGGCGCCGCCCAGCCGAATCCATCAGAAAATCTCTACCCAGTTAGTCAGCTGCATCAATCACTATATTTCTGAGCATCATGGAAATTGTGAAGTTTATGCCGCACCATTTGCCGTATTTTTAAATAAAGATAATAAAAACTATGTCGAACCGGATGTGTCTGTGATTTGTGATCCCGACAAATTGGATGATAAAGGCTGCAATGGAGCTCCGGATTGGATTATTGAGATTGTTTCTCCAAGCAGTCAGCACCTTGATTATCTTACCAAATTGCTCAAATACCGTACTGCCGGTGTTCGTGAATACTGGATTGTTAATCCACTGAAAGATACCATTCAGACCTATTCATTTGAAGGGGAAGAAAATTCCGTTCAATACGCTTTTGACGAAATCATCCCTGTCACCATTTACAGCGAGTTCAAAATCTGTATTGCAGACTTACTGAAATAAAATTTTATGATCAATATGTGAATGAAATAGAGCGAAAATATCTTTTTTTTAGTGACAAATTGACTTTAATTGACGAATTTTATGTGCTATAATGTCATAAAAGAGTTGTGAGGTATAAAATAATGAAACTATTAGAGGAAAAGATACGATCCGAGGGTAAGGCTCTCAGCGAAACCGTTCTTAAAGTAGATGGCTTCATCAATCATCAGGTTGATCCTGTTTTGATGAGTGAAATTGGTAAGACACTTGCTTCTTATTACAAGGATAAAGGCGTTACCAAAGTATTTACGATTGAGAGTTCCGGTATTGCACCGGCTGTTTACACAGCCATGGAACTTGGTGTACCAATGGTGATCCTGAAGAAGCAGACATCCAAGATACTGACAGGCGATGTATTCCAGACCAATATCACTTCCTTCACAAAGGGAACCAGCTATGAACTGACATTATCTCAAAATTATATTCAGCCGGATGATGTTGTTCTTGTTATCGATGACTTCCTGGCTAATGGCGAAGCTGCCACCGGCGCAACACGCCTTGTTGAAATGGGTGGTGCCCGCATCGCAGGAATTGCCATCCTCATTGAGAAGGCTTTCCAGCGCGGTCGTAAGCGTCTTGAAGACAAGGGCTACGAAGTGCGCTCCCTCGCCAGAGTATCCAAACTCGGACGCGGACTCATTGAATTCACTGAAGCCGATTTATAACATTCTCTGAAAGTTTTATATTTACTTATAGTGTACAAACGCCTGAACAGCAGACTACCATAGTCTTTGTTCAGGCGTTATTTGCATTACTAACTGAATTATATTTACAGGAATGTCATTCTCCGAACTCATCATTTGCTCGCCTATCTCAATGCGAAACATCAATAATTCTTCTGATAGAACATAAAAACAGCCATTCAAAAGCAGGAGCTGCATATAACATCTATGCGAAACGTCAATAGCCTCGAATGGACATAAAAAATATCAGCTTCAGAGCAGGTGCTTCCATTTCGGCCGGTACGTAAGGTGCTGTCCTTTAGCACCTTACGTACCGCTGCCAGAAATGGGAAGTGCAAACGTGCCTGATCTGAAACTGATATTTTTTATGTCCACCAAGAACTACCGATGTTTCGCCCCCTATTTGCCAAAATGGCAGTTTGGATAATGACATTCCGCACAGTTGCTGCACAGACCGCCATGTCCAAAGGCCGCAATATCTGCCATTGTGATCTTCTCTCCCGCCAGGATTCTCGGAAAGATCAGATCAAATACAGTTACTTTGGAATGCATGACGCATCCTGGAAGTCCCAGTACCGGTCTGCCGTCTGTATAATAGGACAAAAGGAACATAGCTCCCGGAAGCACCGGCGTACCATAAGTAATGATTTCACATCCCGTATCTCGAATGGCCGATGGTGTCAGATCATCAGGATCCACAGACATACCGCCTGTACAAAAGACCATATCAGCACCCTTATCCAACCAGTCTTTGATGGCCTGTTCAATCATCTCTTTATTATCCGGCACAAAAGTCTGACCGGCAACCGTACAATGATAGCCTTCCATTTTGCCTCTGAGGATTGGGCCGAATTTATCTTTAATACGATGATAATAAACTTCACTGCCCGTTGTCACAATACCGATATTAAAAGACTTCATTGGCTTCACTTCAATAATCTTATGGCCATCCAGAAGTTTTTTGGCCTCATCCAGTTTCTTCTGATCAATGACCAGCGGAATGACACGGGTTCCGGCAACAGCTTCACCCTTTTTCACTGGCAGATTATTGTGAAGACTGGCAAATGAAATCTCTCCAAGCATATTAAGCTGGAATAACCGGTCTGCATCCACCTTCAGAAGGCCGTCATGGGCTGCTGTAAAAGTAATCTTGCCTTCCTTGATTTCTCCAAAAGTCAGACCGTCTCCCATGGTAATATCTTTCAAAAAAGTAGCCGCATCATTTTCATGGACCATCCCCGGCAGATTTTCCCAGACATAAATATTATCCTTACCAAGGGACAAAAGTACCGGAACATCCTCTTCCTGAATAATATGTCCCTTCTTAAAACGACGTCCCTTAAATTCTCCAGGCAGAATCTGGGTAATATCATGACACAAAATAGACCCCACTGCCTCTTGAACAGGTATGCATTTCATAATTATTTTCTCCCTTCTCCGCTGCGAAGCCCGTTTTCATAGATACAAATGGCCCGCAAAACACCGCCTGCAATGGCGCTTGCTTTATCTGAAATAGTAAAGCAATTCTCTCTTTCTGATAAACGTGGATCAATATCCGCAATCTTAAAATGCTCCGGTACCGGTAAACCATCTCTTAGAATACCTCTGAGTACACCATCCAGTGTCGCATACACCGGTGCATCATCAACCTTCGCGATGAGATCGCCCTTTTTCACCAGATCTCCGATATGGGCAATGCCATGGAAAACACCTGCATTCTCGGAATGAATGACACGCTCTTTGCCATAACCGCCGATAATACCCGGAATACCTGTATTGGCAATGGCCTGCCCCTCCCGGATAATACGTCCGAGACGATGTCCTCTCTTTGTCTCAATGACCACATCAACATCCACGCCGGCAGTAAATCCCGGCCCCAGTCCAATGACATAATCCGCCATATCGATGGTGGTTCCGAGATTTCTCTTAGCAATAGCCGCATCCACAAAAGCAAAATGTGGTATTGCTTTGACTGCTTCTGCTTTTTCATCACAGATAATCGGGATAACCCCATCCTGCCAACAGGCCTCTGCCTCTGAAAACTGCGTAATTTTTCTGGCTTTGATCCCCTCAACCTCTGTCTCCCCATCATACATAGCCTCAGAAAAAGCAACACTTCTCCGAATAGCCGTCGGTTTTGCGATTTCAAGAACCAGTACCTGATACCCGCACTGATGCAGACAGCTGATGGTTCCTGTTGCCAGGTCTCCGCCGCCTCTGATAATAATCGTCTTATTCAACCCAATCTCCCCCTTTTACCTTCTCATAACCCTCATGCGTATCAACATCCACGCCCTGTCTGATATTGTCAATGGGCACATAACAGACTCGATCCGGATGATTGCGTATGATGGTCCGTCCGCCATGGTCTCCTGTCAAAGCCAGTAATTCTGCTTTAAAAGCAGCCGGGAAATAAACCGGCTGCCCCGGACGGCTACCATACCTTGGCACCACAATATGTGCTGCATCCGCATATTCCAGCAATTTTCCAATGGTATCCGATTTCAGCCAGGGCATATCGCCATTAAAAAACATCCATCCTGCCGATTGTGACGTTTTCTGTACCCCCAACACAACCGAATGGCTTTGTCCTATCTCAGGGCTGTCATTATCCACCGCCTGAAAGCCATTTCCAACTGCCAGCTGTGCAATGCTGTCAAATCCCGTCACAACAACAGTCTGCTCAAATCCCACCTGTCTGACCGCATCAAAAACATGTGCGATCATCGCTTTGCCTTCCACAGGCAGCAATAACTTATTGCACCCCATTCTTTTTGAAAAACCGGATGCCAATATTACAGCCGTTATCCCCGCTGTCGGATTATTCATTCTCCAGACACCCCGCAATCCATCCGTCTATGACACCTGATGTCACAGCAGCTTCGGCAATCTTCTTTGCAGACTGATAAAGCTGCGGATCATTTACTCGATTAAGTACCAGCCATCTGCTGCCAAGACTATGCCCAAAAAGGCCATTTTCCGCTATAATCAGCTGCAAGTAGGCTTTCTCTGTCATCACATCACCGGGTTCTAACCCTGTTATTGCAGTAAATTTCTCCATGCGATGCACCTTTGTCACATCAAGGATCTCTCCCAGACAATGCATCGGCAAAATACCAATGGTGGCTTCTGTTGCCGGAATAATGACCGGTTCATCTTCTCTCCAGCCCTTTAAGGGCTTTCGGTTGGATCCGTCTGCTTCTATCAAAAGCAGATCACTTTCTTCCAGTGCCTGCCCTAACATCTGCTCGCCCAGATCCCAGATTTTGCCTGACGGAAGAATACGTTCCGTATAAAAACAAATAGGAGCCGCCTGCCTCTTCGCATCTCCCTGCCCGTCAGACGACACAACAGCCGGAGAACAGCCTTGATATTCCCACTGCCCATCCGGAAGACACATTTTTGTTGAAGCAGCAACTCCCACTTGATATAATCTGGCATAATGCATGGCCGCCTGACGGATCAATGTTGTTTTGCCGCCGGAACCGACGACTGAAAACACCCTGCAGCCATGCCTATACAGCGGATCCAGCAATTCTTCAACATGAATCCGATACTCTTTCATTATTTCCGTTTCTCCAGTTCGTTCTTCATCATACCCATCTTGACCTTTTCAGGTGTGATCGGCAGTGATGTGACACGTACACCGCAGGCATTATAAACAGCTTCTGCAATGGCCGGTCCCGGTGTATTGATAACAATTTCACCGATGGACTTTGCTCCGTAAGGTCCTGTTGGTTCATAACTGGATTCAAATTCAACACGGATCTTCTTCACATCCACACGATTCGGGATCTTATACTGCATAAAGGAATCTGTCATCATACGACCTTTGGCATCATACTGAACGTCCTCATACATGGCCAGACCGATACCCTGACAGATACCGCCCTCTGTCTGTCCGCGGACAATATTGCTGTTGATGATCGTACCGCAGTCAACAACACCCACATAATCTACAATGTCAAACTTACCTGTTTCTTTGTCCAGTTCAATCTCAACAAAACCAGCCATCAAAGGCGGCGGTGACACTGGACTTGAATAAAAACCTGTGCCGTTTAAATAATTACCATCGCTTGTGCCGGCACAATGCACGGCTATATCATGAAGGGCTATTGTCTTGCCCGTTGACACTTCCATCACTCTGCTGCCGTCAAAGTAAAATTTTTTCGGATTCACCTTGTCTGTCTCATCAAGAAAACGTTCCGGATACATCATCTTCGCTCCGGCAGTGATAATCTTGTTCTTCAGGTCACAGGCTGCATTATAAACAGCCATACCTGTCACATAGGTTGTGCTGGAAGCATAAGACCCTGGGTCAAAAGGTGAAATATCTGTATCTACACCTGCAACAATAAACTGATCAATGTCAGCCAGCAGCGTTTCAGCCGCAATCTGGGTCATAGATGTATCACATCCGGTTCCCATATCCGTTGCACCAATCTTCAGTGTATAGAAGCCATCATCATTGAGCTTGATCTCAGCACCGGCTGTATCTACATTTGAAATACCCGAACCCTGCATGGAAATAGACATACCGACAGCTCTGACTTTTGTCGGACTAATCTCTTTGCATGGATATTTCTCGTCCCATCCGATCATGTCCCGACCACGCTGGATACAACGATCCAATGCACTGCTGTTAAGGGGTTCATTGTAATAAGCCGGCATGATTTCGCCCATACGCAGCATATTCTTCTCTCGAAGCAGCAATGGATCCATATTCAGCATATGTGCCAGTTTATTCACAGTGGATTCCAGTGCAAACTGCCCCTGTGTCGCACCATAGCCCCTGAATGCAGCTGCAGGCATCATGTTCGTGTAAACACCGCGGTATTTGAATCGATGGGCTCTCGCCTGATTGTACAGAGGGATTGCTTTATGACCGGACAGACCAATGGTCGTTGTACCATGTTCGCCGTAAGCACCCTGGTTAGACAATGTATCCAACTCAATCACATGGATATTGCCCTCTTTATCTGCGCCGACACGGACTTTGATGCACATCTGATGACGGCTGTTGGAACAGGAAAATGTCTCTTTTCTGGAATAGATCATCTTCGCTGCCTTGCCGGTCTTCAAAGTCACAATCGCCGGGTAATATTCGGAAACAATGGTCTGTTTGGCTCCAAAACCACCGCCGATTCGAGGCTTCACAACACGGATTCTGGACTGTGGAATCTGAAGTGCTCTGGCAAGGGATCTTCTGACATGGAAAGGCACCTGCGTTGAAGATACCACAACAAGACGATTCATATGATCCAGATAAGTATAAGTTCTGAAAGACTCCATCATACACTGTTCCTGAGCCTGAACTTCATATTCGCCCTCTGCGATGACTTCGCTCTCAGCAAATTCCTTCTCCACATCCCCGTGCTCTTCCACGCCGTCAACAACAATATTACGCTTATTGTCCGCATTGAAGCTTGGAATATGCATGAAATAATCATCATAATTATGCACAATCGTTGGATTATCCACAGCTTTTTTATAATCCAGGACCGGCTCAAGGACTTCATATTCAACCTTGATCATCTTCAGTGCCTGTTGGGCTGCTTTCTCATTGTTGGCAGCCACTAATGCCACTTCGTCCCCCACATAACGGACATATTCATCCAGGATCAGACGGTCATAAGCCGAGCATTCCGGATAAGTCTGTCCGGCATTGGTAAATCTCACATGTGGGACATCCTTGTACGTCAGAACACATTCAACACCCTTAACCAGCATTGCTTTGCTTGTATCGATGGATTTGATCCTTGCGTAAGCATAAGGGCTCCTGAGGGCCAGAACTATCAGACACTCATTCGGAGCCAGGTCATTGGTATAAAGAGGCTTGCCTTTGATGATCGGCATACCATCCAGTTTCTTTACAGGCTGGCTGACATATCTCATGCTTCTACCTCCTCATCCACATACTGTCTGATGGCACGCATCTGTCCCATATATCCGGTACATCTGCAGAGATTGCCCTCCAAATAGTGACGAATCTCATCATCTGTCGGATGATCCAGTTCTTTCTTCATGGCAACGACATTCATAATGAGTCCCGGACTGCAGAAACCGCACTGCTCTGCGCCTTCGCCCACCAGATACTTACCGAAAGCTTCCGCTTCATCCTGAATACCTTCCAGTGTCGTCACATGTCGTTCATTCACTCTGGCTGCCGGAACAGAACAGGACAGCACCGGTTTGCCGTCCAGCCATACGGTACAAAGACCGCAGTTGGTCGTATCACAGCCGCATTTGACACTCTTGCAGCCAGCATCTCTGAGTACTTCCAAAAGCATGGCATCAGGCTGGCAATGCACTTTTCTCTTTTCTCCATTGATAAAAATATGAACTAGCATGCCATCACCTCCCTGACTGCCTTACCTAAGAGCACTTTGCCAAGAATACGTCTGTACTCTGCGCTTGCCCGCATATTACTTGTAAACGTCACTTCACTGACGAGGATTTCTCCTGCTTCTTGAATAACAGCTTCAACATCTTCCGCTTTCAATGCATTCTGTGACAATTTGTCACTCAGACAAGCCGCTGTCTTCTCCGCCCTGATGGCTTTCGGTCCTCTGGCTCCCACAGTCACAATCCACTGTCCTGCTTCTGTCCTGCTGGCTGCAAGATTCAGAATAGGAAAATCCCCTCTGGAATTGCGAAACATCTGATAAGAGCACTTCCGTCCGTCTTTCTTGATCACGATCTTCTCAATGATCTCCTTTTCATAAGGCATCGTCATAAATGTCTCCAGCGAAATGCTTCCTCTCTTGTAGAGTACGACAGATGTATCCAACGCCAAAAGCGGTGTCAGGAAATCCGAAAAACCAAAACGGCCGTAGACAGAACCGCCCACTGTCACCGTATTTCTAAACTGTGTACCGATAATAGAAGAAACTGAATCGGCGATCACACCGTTAAAATATTTCTTCAGAATATCACAGGTTTCCACACTGCGATAAGAAGTCATGGCCCCGATCTCTATCTGTTCGTCATCTTCTCTAATGTAATCAAGACCACATTTTGTCAGATCAACTGCGATATTAATTCTTTTTTTTCCTAATCGTAACCATGCACATCCGCCAAGGATCTGATTGCCTTTTCTGGATTTCAGTATTGTATAGGCCTCGTCCAGTGTCTCAGGCATGGCATATTCTCTGATAGTAAACATGTTCTCTCCCTTTAGTGTGAATTAGTTTAAAGATGACAGGTATTTCACCATTGCATCCAGATAAGGATGATCGAATTCCTCAATCTTGCCGGCATCACATAAAGCTGCAATGGACGGATCGATTGGAAGACTTGCATAGGATGGAATAGAAAGTTCCTTAGCTGTCTGTTCTCCCTTGCCTTCACCGTAAATATAAATCATTCTGCCGCAATCTGGGCAAAGCAAGTAACTCATATTCTGAACAAGACCAAGTACCGGTACATTCATCATCTTCGCCATATTATAAGCTTTCTTGACAATCATTTCTACCAGTTCCTGAGGAGACGTAACAATGATAACGCCATCCACCGGCAGAGACTGGAAAACTGTCAGAGGAACATCCCCGGTGCCTGGAGGCATATCAACAAGAAGATAATCCAGATCTCCCCAGATAACTTCATTCCAGAACTGTTTCACCACGCCTGCAATAACAGGGCCTCTCCAAATAACAGGATCTTCTTCATTGTCCAACATCAGATTGACAGAAATAATCTTGATGCCTTCCGGTGTCTGTGCAGGAAATACACCTTTATCATTACCCACAGCCTTCTCATGAATACCAAATACCTTCGGGATAGATGGTCCTGTAATATCCGCATCCAAAACACCGACTTTATATCCATGTCTGTGCAGTTTCACTGCCAGTTCTGATGTAACCAGTGACTTGCCGACACCACCTTTACCGCTAACAACACCGATCACATGCTTAATATGACTGTACTGATTGGCTGGTTCCTTCATATCTGCTGCTTTTCTTGATGAACATCCCTCTACGGAACATGAACTGCAGCTTGATTCATTACATGTTTCACTCATTATATTTACACCCTTTCTTCTTTTCAACATATACTACCACTATATCACATTTCACTTTTTCTGCAAAGTACTAACATTTTCCCAAGTATACATAAGATTATCACATAAAAAGAGGCAGAATCCTGATCACTGATCTATTCTGCCTCTATTATTCCCTATCAAAGTTTATAAACAAATCGTTTGTCGGATATACACTCACTCAATGCAAGTTATTTCGCATATTCCATTACTCTTGACTCTCTGATTACATTTACTTTAATCTGGCCCGGATATTCAAGCTCCGCTTCAATCTGCTTCGCAATATCTCTTGCAAGTAAGATCATATCTGCATCACTTACCTGCTCTGGAACTACCATTACACGAATCTCTCTACCTGCCTGAATTGCAAAAGATTTCTCAACACCCTTAAAGCTATTGGTAATATCTTCTAATTGATTCAATCTGTTTGTGTAGGTTTCAAGTGTTTCACGTCTTGCACCAGGTCTTGCAGCAGAAATAGTATCTGCAGCCTGTACAATACATGCAATCAACGATGTCGGTTCAACATCACCATGATGTGATTCAACAGCATTAATAACAATCGGTGACTCTTTGTACTTCTTACATAAATCAACGCCAATCTGGATATGAGATCCTTCCATCTCATGGTCAACAGACTTGCCAATATCATGCAATAATCCCGCACGTTTCGCCATACGAACATCAACGCCGATCTCAGCTGCCAGTAAACCTGATAACTGAGCTACTTCGATAGAATGCTTCAGCGCATTCTGACCATAGCTTGTTCTGAACTTCATCTTACCCAGGAGACGTACAAGTTCCGGATGAATGCCATGTACACCAACTTCCAGTGTTGCTGCTTCACCTTCCTCGCGAATCATTGTCTCGACTTCCTTCTGGGCCTTCTCTACCATTTCTTCGATTCTGGCCGGATGGATACGTCCATCGACAATTAATTTCTCAAGGGCAATTCGGGCAACTTCACGACGAATCGGGTCAAAACTGGAAAGAATAACGGCTTCCGGTGTATCATCAATAATCAGATCAACACCTGTCATCGTCTCCAGTGTACGGATATTACGGCCTTCACGACCGATAATACGTCCCTTCATCTCGTCATTCGGAAGCGGAACAACGGAAATCGTTGTCTCTGCAACATGGTCAGCTGCACATTTCTGGATTGCGGTAACCACGTACTCTTTGGCTTTCTTTCCTGCCTCTTCCTTTGCCCTGGTTTCAAGTTCCTTCACTAACATTGCTGTTTCATGTTTCACTTCATCTTCCACAGTCTTCAGAAGATAATCTTTTGCCTGTTCGGAGGTCAAACCTGAGATTCGTTCAAGTTCCTGTACTCTCTTTTCGCTCAAAGCATCCACTTCAGCCTGACGTTTGTTCAGCCTGTCTTCTCTTGAAGTCAGCTGACTCTCCCTCTTCTCAAGTGAATCTGCCTTTCTGTCAAGTGCTTCTTCCTTAGCAAGAACACGCTTCTCAAACTTCTGCAGTTCAGAGCGACGTTCCTTACTCTCTCTCTCCAGTTCGTTCTTGTTTCTTAAAGTTTCTTCCTTAAGTTCCAACAAACCTTCTCTTTTCTTGGTCTCTGCAGCTTTCAAAGCCTCATCAATAATGTTACGGGCCTTTTCTTCTGCATTGCCAATCTTCTCAGCTTTATCTTTATTGCTTTTGATCAGATAAAGTCCAGCTAAAATGAGGAGAATGCCAAGAACAAGCACAATAATAGCTATTACTGGCACAGGAGCACCTCCTTATTTAATTTCATTGTATTAGAATACAACACTTAAATTTTATACTTTTTTTGAACTTATGTCAAGTATCCTATGCATAAAACCCCTTGAATTGTCAAAATTTTGTGACTATTTATCTTTGGTTAAAACATTAACACAGCGCTTGATAAATCATGATCACCACCGGCATTGTAATGATACAGCACAAAGTTGACAGTATATTGATCTTTCCTGCCGGAACAGCATCATTGTCCGCAATCTCTGCAAACTGTGCAATAGATGAAGCTGTCGGTGCTGCTGCTGCCAACAGTGAAATCAGCAATACACTTTTCGTCTGTGGAAATCTGAATGTTATCCCCGTCAGGCGCACGCAAAAGATCATGATCATCGGCAGAATGATCAGACGCAGAATCGTCACCAGCCATATCTTCCTGCCTTTAAATACATCCAGCAGATTCTCTTCAGCCATAATAAACCCTACATTCAGCATACTTAAAGGTCCGATCAGGCTGCCCAGCTGAGTCACTGTATGGTGCAGCGGTCCCGGAAGCTGGATACCCAGTAAAAAGAAGATCAAGCCTGCTACCATTGCTATGATATTGGGATTCAGCAAAATCTTCTTCAATTGAACATTCTTATTCCCGGTGATCAGATTATAGGCATGGATCCAGAGAAGAGCTGTCTGGGTACAATTGTAAGGGCTCGTATACAGCACATATTCCGAACCGAGTATATTATTCACCAACGGAATGATCATATTGCCTGTATTCGCATAAGTAACCGATGTCTGTTCTGAAGCTGACAAATGAAAAATCTTCTTGCACACAGAAGCTGCCCATATAAAAACCGCCAGTGCAATGCAAGCTGCTGCAAATCCAACCACAAGGCCAAAAAGTTTCTCTGAAGAATATTCAATCTGAAAAGAATCAAATACGATACACGGCGCTGACACATAGAGAACAATGGAAGCCAAAACCTTTCTGCCGCTTTTCGGCACAACATTCAGCTTGCGTACCACATAGCCTGTCAATACCATTAACAGAAGCGAAAAAATCTGCTCTGCCAAAAGAATACTCAATTCCATGTTGTACCTTCCTCCAATTCATCTAAATGCCGGATCACATGTTGAATGTCACTGTACCCATATCCCTTGCGCATCAGTGACTGGATCAGCTTCTGTCTGTCCTTATCTGTCAGCGATTCTATCTGCTCTGCTGAAGAAAAACGTCTTCGGATCTCTCTTGCAATCCCCATTTCATCTGTCCAATCTGCCTCTTCCATCGCCTCCTGGATCACTTCATCTGAAAGTCCTTTCTGCCGCATCCTACTCACCATCATCTTCCGGCTCATCGTGTCCTTCCGACTCCCGATCATCTGTCTTGCATAACGTGCATCATCAAGATAATGATAGGCCGATACGTACTCAATGCCTTTCCCTGCAAAAAACTCACTGTATCCCTTATCTCTCAACTTTCGATAAAGCTCTGCCTCAGCATAATCCCGCTTCACAAGAAGATTCATCGCTGTGCGTGCCGCTTCACGGCTGACATACTGTAAAAGGGCCTGTTCCTCCGAGTCATCCAGCACCATTTCTTCTTCCAGATTCCACTCTCTTATCTCCTTGTCCGTGAACACAAATGCAGGTTCCCCATCCAAGGAAACCCGCATCTTATGTCGTGTCACAGACTCAATCGCTGTAACTGTCATTATTCTTATTCATTCTCCGTCACTGTCTCAGAAGCAGTCACATCAGAACCCTTTTTCACACTGTCTGATCTCTGACCGCCTACATTTTCATCGTTTCCTTCTGCCTCCAGACCAAAGTGCGCACGAACCTTATGTTCGATTTCTTCCATAATCTCCGGATTCTCACGGAAATAGTTCTTCGTATTCTCACGACCCTGGCCAATCTTGGCATCATTATAAGAATACCACGCGCCGCTCTTGTTGACAATCCCTGTATTGGCTGCCAGATCAAGAATATCACCTTCTCTTGATATGCCCTTACCAAACATAATATCAAATTCCGCTTCCTTAAACGGCGGTGCCACTTTATTCTTCACAACCTTAACACGTGTACGGTTACCGACGATCTCTCCGCCCTGCTTAATCGCTTCAATACGACGGATATCCATTCGGATCGATGAATAGAACTTCAGTGCACGGCCGCCGGTTGTCGTCTCAGGACTGCCAAACATAACGCCGACCTTCTCACGCAGCTGATTAATAAAAATAACAATACAATTGGACTTACTGATGATCGCTGTCAGCTTTCTGAGCGCCTGGGACATCAATCTTGCCTGAAGACCCACATGAGAATCGCCCATATCGCCATCAATCTCCGCTTTCGGAACCAGTGCCGCAACAGAGTCCACAACGATAATATCCACAGCACCGGAACGAACCATCATCTCAGTGATCTCCAGTGCCTGCTCGCCATTATCCGGCTGTGAAATATAAAGATTGTCAATATCTACACCAATCCTGCGGGCATAAGAGGGATCCAAGGCATGTTCAGCATCGATAAATCCTGCAATACCGCCTCGCTTCTGCACTTCTGCAACCATATGTAATGTCACTGTGGTCTTACCGGAAGATTCCGGTCCGTAGATCTCTACAACACGTCCCTTCGGAAGGCCGCCAAGCCCCAGCGCAAGATCCAGACTCAAAGAACCGGTGGGAACCGTCTCCACATCCATGTTCTTGCTCTTGTCCCCGAGCTTCATGATCGCACCCTTGCCAAAATCCTTCTCAATCTTTGAAATTGCTGCATCCAAAGCTTTCAACTTTTCACTGTTATCCATCCCAAAATCTCCTTTATTCTCTGACAGCCAACCGGCCTTAATGACTCTGATTCATTATATATGATCACACATCTTTCATGCGTTTTGTGAACATCCGTTCTTCGAACTAATGTTTATATTACACTATCTTGTCTGAAAAGTCAATGCCATTTTCAAATGTTCAGTCATTCCCTGACATTAAAAGTATAGCATACTCAAAAATATACGGCAATCATCATTCATTGACGAATCACGACCCTGATAGATGGACAAAAGGCACTTATACCTCAAAAAAACGGGAAATTTCCTGTTGAAATTTCCCGTTTTCAATACGCCTGCTTAATCTTCCTGCGCTCCGGCAGCTGCATCTGCATTATTCAGATAGATTCTCCTGGCTGCAACATGTCCGTCCACTGCCCATAACAGTAAAAGACATACCGCTGCTGCTGCAATTCCTACTATAAACACTCTCCCTCTGTCCGCAAAGGAAGGGTTCACATACGAGAGTCCCAGCGACATGAGATTAGCTGAGACATGAACCAGCACTGGTGCCTTTAATGAACCGTATTTCTCATACACATACGCAAATAAGACACCGGTTGCAAAGCCATAAATTCCCTGAACGACATTGCCGTGAAAGGCAGCAAACAGAAGTGCCGACAGGCCAATGGCCAGATTCACATTGCAATACTGACGCATCCGCATAAAGATCAGACCGCGGTAAATAAGTTCCTCACATATAGGAATGATCATGCCGATGCCAACAATCTGTATCACAAAAGGACCTGAAAACAGCAGCTTCTGGGACTGTTCAAAATTCTCAGATACCTCTGTCAGATTCGTCAAATTGATCAGAAGATTGCCTGCCAGAGAAACGAGTATACCAATCGGGATCAAGAGTCCCCACCATGGCCATGCAGTGTCCTTCCTTTCAAAGACAAAGCGTCTTTTTCTGTAGTCTTTATAATACATCCGAAGCAGGATCAATATACTGAAAAACGCTGCCACAGTCTGCAGCAATACCGCATACTGAATCAGTTTATCAGACAAAACTACCGTAAATTTCTCAAAATTTCCTGATGAATACTCTCCGCCCATTGAAAATCTCAAATAAGCAGCTGCCGCAAGATCAACTATATAACATATCGCAAGATATATCAGCTCCGGCGTAATCAGACGCCATAATCTCTGAAACCAGCTTTCCTGTGTCACTTTACCAAACTCCTTTTATCTCAAATGAATATCCAAAGATACCTTTCATCTGTTATACACGATTCGTAAAGGTAATGCAACTGATTTTATTGAGATTTATGCTTTTTTAATATTTTATTGCCCGCTTTAAAGCGTTCATTCTGAGGATCCAGGTATTTTGTCGACAAAGCTGTCATAATGATGATGAAAACAGCCTGAACAGATACGCTGACAGCAAGCCAGTGTTCAACTACCACCTGTGCCGCTCCCATTCGATGCAATAATTCCTCCACTATGCCGATTTCTCCTATCTGATGAGAAATAAGCATACCATAGGTAATGGCCGGATTCAACAGCCAGAGGTAGATAATTCCGGCAACTGCATGCACTGTAGGCACCTCCGTGCCCATATCTACCTCGCTGCTGTATGCACAGGAAATATCTGACACAGAGGCTGTCACCGAAAACTGCCCAAATCCGCCGCCAAAAACCATATTAAGGAGAAGAACCAGCAAACCGGTTCCTATTGTCAAAACAATCAGCAAACCATAAGCCGATATAGAAGCATAAGTTGTCTTTTTGAAACGGCAGGAGCAAAAAACACCGATACTTCCGGCAAACAGAATAAAAAATCCCACATAGGCTGCTGACTGATAAAGTAATCCCAGCTGCATGCCGCCATACATAGATGTCACCGCTAAAATTGGAATGCTTGTCACAACAAGCAGCACTGCCATACTGATACAAGACAGCAGTTTGCCCGTAACAATCTCCCTTACCGTCATCCTTGATGACAGCAGAATGTCCAGGGTCTGACGTTCCCGCTCACCGGCAATGCTGCCGCCGGCTGCCGATGGTACAAAAAGACAGAGTAAAACCACTTCTATAGTCAGGACAACAACATAAAGTATCATCATCGAATGATACGGATTTCCGCCGCTGTTGATATAGTTCTGTCGAATGCCATATAAAGCAATCAAAGCAACAACCGACAGAATACTGTTAAAAATCACAGCCAGCACCGGAAGCTGCATTGATCTGGCCGACATCTTCAGTTCATTTTTATAGACCGGATTCATGCGCATGTTCTTTCACCTCCCGGTCCGTAATCTGCATAAATAACGTCTCAAGACTGCTTCTGTCTCTGCCGAAGGAATAAACCGGAATATCTGCTGCCATCAGTTCATGAAGCAGCATAACCTCATCTTCCCGTTCACCCTTAAAGACTGCCTGAATCTCATTTTCATTATAAGAAAGCGTCTCCACCATTTCATTCTGTCTGATCAGACGGATCGCATCTTCCTGTCTTCCTGCCGTACGGATAACAAGCGGAGAAGCCGTGATCATGTGATACTCAATCTCATCCACGCTACCTTCCATCACGCATCTTCCTTCATCAATAATACAAATGTTCGTACACATTTCTGAAAGATCGGAAAGAATATGCGAACTGATCATGATAGTTCTGCCTTCTTTTCTCAATTGTCTGATAATTTCCTTGAATTCATAACGGGCTCTTGGATCAAGACCTGACGCCGGTTCATCAAGAATCAGCAGTTTCGGGTCATGAATCATACATCTTGCCAGACAAAGGCGCTGCTTCATGCCTCTTGAAAGGCTGTCTACATATGCCTCTTTCTTCTCTGTCAGCCTTACAAGCTCCAGAAGCTGCCTAATCTTTTTCTCTGTTTCTTCCTTATCAAGACCATAAATAGAAGCAAAAAAGGCCATATATTCTTTTACTCTCAGCCTGTCATAGACACCAAAGAAATCCGGCATATAGCCGATCAGCTCTTTATGTCTGGCATCGATATCTTCACCATCGATCAGAATCTGTCCGCTGTCAGCCTTCAGCAAACCGGCAATAATACGCATGGTTGTTGTCTTGCCGGCTCCGTTCGGTCCCACAAACCCATACACCGCACCCTCATTAATCTTCATATTCAGGTTTCTGAGAACCATATGATTGTCAAAAGCTTTATACAGATGTCGGATCTCAATCATTCTCTTCGCCTCCTGACACGGTAAATACAGGCATATAATGATCTTCATTGGCATCTGCTGCCTGAACATGCGCTTTGATCTTACCGTCCTTTGCAATATAATTCTTCAGATCATCTTCTGCCATCTCGTCACTGTCCCGAAACACTGTATCATATACCCCGGTCGAAAGATTATAAAACGAAACGCTCATACCTGCATCCGGATTCAGCCACTTCAAATACAGTTCACCGGACAGCCTTTCAACCACATAAGACACATTCAGCATATCTGTTCCATAAATCATATAACTGTCCGTATCATAAGCATAAAGCTCCTCTTCACTCTCCGGTTCTTCCGGTCCGATCAATGCTTGTGTTGCCCATCCGCTGCCGCTGTCGGCTATCGCCGTCTTCTCTTTGATCAGTGTTATGCCGTCTACGGACGCGATATCTTCACTGATCTGCACACCGATATCATAATCCATAGAAAAACCGCCCACAATATCATCCGCAAGTGTCATACTTGATGCAGATGTAATATTGCCGATCAAATCGCTCATCACAGCCGAAACTGCAGCTGTATTGCCTTCATTCTTCATCTCCCAGGTATCTAAGACAGCATTCCGGCTCTTTACCAACTGGGCTTCTTTCAGATGATCCAAGATGATTGTCTGACCGGCATCAAGATCACCGAGCTGGAACAGCAGCCCCTTATGAATAATAAACGCATCATGTAGATTCCACGGTGTTGTATTCGTCACCGTTCCAGTCAATTCACCTCGATAATAAGCCGCATCCACATCTATTCCACCCTCAGAATTCAGAATCCGCTCATTAGAAAAATGTTCTTCATCAAAGGTTGCCGCACTGTTTACCATAACATCTGTCCTTGTATCTGAAACAGACATGGCCACGTTATATTCTGCATCTCCGAATTTTTCTTTCAGCGCCGTCAACCTGTCATTCTGATCATCATACAGCAAATACATATCATTCAGAAGCTTCAGATTATATTGGCTATCGATACTAAACACAGAGCGACCTTTATTCGGACTGATCAGAACAAGCTTTGTCTGCTCAATGTTTGCCTCCTCCGTTATATCAACAACAGAATAATATCGTATAAACGGTTCTGCATAACGGACACTGCTGCCCGCTTTATATACAATCACCGAAAATAATACCGCCAGACACGGAATCCACAGCCACATATATTCCCGCTTATCTCTTTTTTTCAGGATCATATAGACCGCCGGTCCTATACATAAAATATAAATCAGCAAAATAACGAGATAAATCGTCACCGGAGGTAATTTACTGGCAATATCATAATTAAGGATGGTTTGGACATTCCAGTAATATCCGCTATAGTCTCCCGCGATCAATGCATGGATGCCATCCGTTCCAAACAAATTTCTGACAGATTTAAGAAACATGATGCCATTCCACTCAGATGCATCATAAACAAGAATCCGACCCTTTCCCCAATCCACCAGACCGTTGTCATCCGGCATCTTATGGATCATATTCTGACAGCACGCTTTTTCCATCATTGCATATCCGCCGCACATAATCCATTCGGAAACATTCTCCCAGGTGCTTTCCGACACGACTTTATCCAAAATCAGAAGATTGATATTCAGCTGCTTGATATTCGCCAGTTCTTCGTCTGTCATCTGTCTGGACTTCATGGTAATATCACCGGAAATGTTGGTTGTTTCATACTTAAATCTGGATTGATCAATGACAGCCAGTTTCTGTGCATCATCCGTATAAACACCTGCTGCCACTTTCGTTGTGATGTCCGGTGATACCTGAAAATCCGTAATCTTTTGACACAGCAGTTGTCCATCCTTATCCAGAAAATCTACACGCAAAGGGACATGATACGGTGTCCCGTCATAAGCAATATTGGAAAGCTTGAGATAAATATCCCGGGTTTCCCCGCTCTTGATATGCACGGTTCTTCCCACAGCAGACACATAACTGCCGTCAGTGCATTCATAACGAAGGATCTTTAATGTTCCCTCGAAGTCATCACCATGATTCGTCACCTGCATCCGAACACTGCATCCGGTCACATCCGTAAACTGAATATCCCCGTCAATCTCCGCTGTATTCACTGTGAATCGATCACTATCTATATATGCCTCATCTGCCAGGACATAAACAGCCGGAATCAATATCAGAAGCAAAACAACAACTAAACCTATTCTGTTTCGTACACCTGTCATGCCACCACCCCATTCTGATACGCCCCTGCCGTCGGAAGTACGACCTCAAATACTGTTCCCTCAAAGGAACTTCTGGCAGAAATACTTCCTCCATGACTCTCTACAATACTTTTTGCTATGGCAAGCCCCAACCCTGTGCCTTCACTGGAAGGCTGTCTGGAAGCATCTACTTTGTAAAACTTCTCAAAGAGAAATGGCAGATTCTCAGCTGGAATCACACTGCCGTAATTAACAATCTGAATTTGGATCTGTGTATTCTCTGTTAATGTACGAATTCGGATCATCTTGCCATATCGGCCGTATTTGATGGCATTGCCCAACAAATTATCAAATACGCGCACAAGCTGTTCCCCGTCTGCCATGATCATGCAACTGTCGGCATCTGTCTCCAGCAGACATTCCAGCTCGTTCTCTTTGAATGTGGGGTAAAGTTCGTCCGCTTCCTGTTCAAGCATTTTGATGACATCAATCTTCTCCATACGCATTGGCATACCGCCATAACTGATTTTTGTGAAGCTGAACAGTTCATTAATCAGTTTCTCAAGCTTTCGAGCCTTCTCCCATGTAATCTTCAGGTATTCTGATCGTTGTTTTTCCGAAAGATCCGGCATATTGTTGACAATATCGATATAACCGATAATAGATGTCAGCGGTGTTCGGAGATCATGGGCCACATTCGTAATCAGCTCATTCTTTGTCTCCTCCGCTTCCTGTTCTTTTTGCTTCATCGCCTCAACAGTATCCGCCATCCGGTTGATGCTGTCTGCGATGCTTGAAAATTCATCATGATAACGCACATCAATTCTATGAGAAAAATCTCCATCCGCCATTGTGCAGGCTCCCTGCAGAATATTCATCATATATGCCATCACACGACGCGTCAAAAGAAAAAATACCATCAAAAAAATAATCAGTGCCAGTATGATCAGTACAATGATCAGCTGCACCTTGATACCCACACCAAATATCCTGTAAAAAATATCTGATTCACCGAGCATACTCTTTGTTGATGCGTGAATCTGGTTGTTGATCATATAATTGCTGCTGTGTGCATGAAGATTTATTTTTTCATTCAATCCATAATCACTGACCAGTATGCGCGAACGAATACAAAACAACAGCACTGCCATATCCACCAAAACGGCCGCCAGCAGACTGATACATGTATAAAGCATAATGCGAATTCTAAAACTTTCTGTTAATTTAACCTTCAATCTTGTATCCCACTCCCCAGACTGTCTTGATCAACTGCGGTGATCTCGGATTCTTCTCAACCTTCTCCCTCAGCCGACGCATATGTACCATCACCGTATTATTCGCTTCATACAGCTTCTCATTCCAGACATTTTCATAAATCTCATCTGTACTGAAAACACGTCCCGGATGACTTGCCAACAATTGAAGAATATTAAATTCAATCGGAGTCAGTACAACATCCCGGCCATCCACCGTTACCCGATGCTTCTTCGTATCAATGACCACATCCTGCACTTCGATCATATTGCTGTCCGGCACCACTCCCGGATTCAGCTCCAGATAACGTCTCAGCTGAGACTTCACTCTGGCCAGTAATTCCATCGGATTAAAAGGTTTGATCATATAGTCGTCCGCTCCGACACTTAAGCCGAGAATCTTGTCCACATCTGCCGATTTGGCACTTAATATAATAATCGGAATATTCCGGCATGTACGAATTCTACGGCACATCTCAATGCCGTCAATCTGAGGCATCATGACATCAATGATCGCCAGTTTAATATCATATTTCTGCAGCAACGCCAAACCATCCACTGCATTGTACGCTTTATGGATCTTATAGCCTGTACTTGACAGATAGATCTCTACAAGATTCGCAATTTCCTTATCGTCATCTACTACCAGTATTTCAATTTGTTCAGCCATTGTCTCTCTCCTCTTTTTTGCTGTTTTTATTCTAACACAGCTGCAGCCGCTAAGTCCTTACAAAAACCTTAACATACTCTGAAAAGAAAAGGGGGCCGACGCTTCACTAATCTCTGTTAGTAAAAGCGACAGCTCCCTCTATGAATCCTTATGATGTAAGCCTGTCTGTAAGCCGAGTTATGTGAATCCGGAAAACCGGAAACGATAATCATCTATCTAGCCCTGCTGTTGCCAGCAGGATCGAGCGACCTACCCTAAAACACGCCGGGCCGACGTATCGTCTTATATGCGGTCTTGCTTCCGAGTGGGGTTTACAGAGCCTCCTCTGTTACCAGAGGAGCGGTGAGCTCTTACCTCGCCTTTCCACCCTTACCTGACGAAGCAGGCGGTTTATTTCTGTTGCACTGGCCTTGGAGTCGCCTCCACCGGACGTTATCCGGCACTCTGCCCTGAGAAGCTCGGACTTTCCTCACCTGCGGTCTTTCGACGCTTGCAGCCGCGATTATCCGACAGACTTACGTTCCCTATCATATCACATTCATTTTCAAATGTAAACTGTTTTATTATCCGACATTAAAGCAGCTGCCGCCGATAAACTCTCGAAGTATGGAATTCTGTGGAACATTTTCACTGCTCGACCCAAGAAAATATCCCAGAAACTTGATAAGGTATTTGGCCGTCTCGTACTCCGGCTGATCTTCCCTGACGGAAAAAAGCAGCGGTTCCGCATACTGTTTCAAAATAGCCAGTTCATAGATCAGGACGGAATTGAACATGACATCACAGTTCTCCTGATAAGGGAATATATTCTCATCTTCCCCCCGGCGGACAGATTGCCACATAGAAATCGTCTTTGCCGCATTTGTACCGCGTTTGGCCGCATCACGAACAATACGCCGCAAAAGCCTTGCATCGGTTGTCGGTATCCGATTATGTTCATCAATGTTCAACTGGGTCAGGGCACTGATATAAATCTTGAATTTATTCTCCTTGTCAATAGAATAGGTCATGGCATCATTCAATGAATGAATACCTTCTATCACAAGTACATCCCTATCTCCAATCTGGAGTTTCTCGCCACTCATCTCCCGTTTGCCGGATACAAAGTTGAAAATCGGAAGTTCCACTTCTTCTCCTGCCAGAAGTCCCTGCAGATCCTTGTTCAGTTCTTTGATGTCTAATGCTTCAAGACATTCAAAATTCGGCTTGCCGTACGCATCAAGAGGTGTATCCTCTCTGTTGACGAAATAATTGTCAACAGGAATCGGATGCGGTCTCAGGCCATGGGCCCGAAGCTGAATAGATAATCGGTGTGAAAATGTTGTCTTTCCCGACGACGACGGTCCGGCGATCAGAATGATCCGCTTGCCGCTCTCAATTATATTCTCTGCAATCTCTGCGATTTTCTTCTCCTGCAATGCCTCCTGAACAAGCATAAGTTCAGAAAAGCTGCCGTCTGCCAGTGCATTATTAATATCTGCTACCGTACGCACACCCAAAAGTTCTCCCCACCGGGTTGACTGCTTCAAAACATTGAATAATTTCTCAGGCGGTTCAAAGGCATCCACTTTTTCCGGTGCTGAAGGTTCCGGCATCTGCAGAACAAATCCATCATCATACAGATACAGATCAAAATAGCGAATATAAGCTGTATTGGATGCCATATATCCATAAAAATAATCAATAGTATCCTCCAACATATAAATATTGACCCTGGAACTGCGGCGATAGTGAAAAAGATTCACTTTGTCGTACATTTTATGTTCTCTGAACATTTCAATTGCTTCCCGCTTCGGCAAAGATTTCTTGATGATCGGCATCTTTGCCTGCTGAATCTCCATCATACGCGTCTTCACCTTGTCCAACAGACTCTTTGTCACCGCTGTATCTGACACCAGTTCACAATAATACCCTCTGTCAAGTGAATACTGTACAGTCAGACGTTCAAAATTATCTCTGCCCAGTACATCCTGGAATGCCTTCAGCATCATCATGCTGGCTGTTCTCCGGTAAACTTCATTGCCGACAGCTTCTCCTGTTGTGATAAATTCAATCTCTGCATCTCTGTCCATGCAGCTGTTCAGCTCTGCCAGCTTACCGTCCACACGGGCAAGGATAATATCATGCGGATAATCTTCCTGAAAATCCCTGCTAATAGCCTCCAGCGTTGTTCCGGCCTCATATGTAAAGCAGCCTTTGCCTGTTTTTAAATGAATCTTTGACATACTCACATCCCCCATATATACCAAACACTCTCTATATGACAAAAAACGGTGACTGATTGTCGTCTGTGACTGTCTGAATCTCCGGACAATTTTCTTTCAGCCATTGTTCCATATACGGCACAAAAATATGTTCAAGTCCATGATGCCCTGCATCAATCACACAAATTTCTTTCTCGACACAGTCAATACCGTAATGATGATCCACATCTCCTGTAATAAACACCTGACTGCCCGCCTTCAGGACATCGGCATCCATCCCCTTTCCGGATCCCGGGCACATGGAAATCTTTCTGACTGTCGTCTCCGGATCTCCATAACATCTTACCTGCGGCAAATCAAAGGCTTTTCTGACCAGCGCCGCCAGTTCTGCCAGCGTCAGCTCATCATCAAGTGTTCCCGAAGCCCCAATGCCCTTTAACCCGCTTTCCGTCTCCCGGACCATCGCCAGTGGCATTCGGTTCTTCAACCCTAGCCTGTCTGCAGCAATATCTGCCATCACTGCCACATCAAAATTGGTATGCATAGCGAAATAATTGATCTTGTTTTCAATCATCATCATCAGTCGGTGACCAATAAAATCTTCATCTCTGATAGATTTAATGGCTGAAAACAGAAGCGGATGATGTGTCAGAATCATATCACAGCCGCACTGTACAGCTTTTTCAACTGCTCCGCCATCAGCATCCAGCGCTATGTATACTTTATGGACTTCTCTGTCGGCATTCCCCACAAGAAGTCCGGGATTATCCCAACTCTCCGCATATTCCGGCGGTGCCAGTTTTTCCAGTTTCTTAATCAGGTCTCTGCTCTGCATTTTCATCCACCATCCTTGTTATCGTCTCAATTATGATCTGAAGCTCATGCAAAAGTTCCTGCTGCCGTTCATGACTCTTCTCAGATGTTTTGTCCTTAAGCGCCAGCAGCAGTTTCTCTTTGACCGCTTTTTGTTTCTCAAGATATTCTTTCAATACCGGATGCTTTTCATTGATCAGAAATCTGCCATAGATATCTTCTGCCTCTGTATAAATCCTCTCTTCACCATGAAGCACCCGCATCACAACGTAATATTTGCCTTCATCGATCAGCATCTTTTCCTGTACGATCTGAAAACCATGCTGATGCAGAAACTGCCGGACTTTGTCCAGATCGGACTGTGGCTGCAGGATACATTCGCTGACACTCTGAAGTACCTTAAGCCCCGCTTCCAGGATACGGATCGTCAGCAATCCGCCCATTCCTGCAATAATCACTGTATCAACCTCTCCCGGTTTCAGCATAGCTAATCCGTCCGACAAACGTGTTTCTATTCTGTCGCTGCACCCGAATCTGACAATATTCTCACCAGCCCTGGCCAATGGCCCCTTACGCACATCCATTGCAATCGCATGATCTGTTTTATTCTGTTCAACAAGATAGATTGGCACATAGCCATGATCTGTGCCAATATCCGCTATTCTTCCTCCAGGCGTCACCATATCAGCCACGGCCTGCATTCGTATTGATAACTGCATCTGTTCACCCCGCCTACTGATTCAAATAGCCCTCAAGGCCTGCAGACTTACCAGACTGACGCAGCTTGCGAAGGGCCTTCGCCTCTATCTGCCGGATACGTTCACGGGTAACATGCAGTTCCTGGCCAACCTCTTCCAATGTATGTTCCTTGCCATCGTCCAGACCAAAACGCATTCTCAGCACTTTCTGTTCACGCTCATTTAACTTGTCAAGGACACTTCTGATATCGTCCTTAAGCTGTCCAAATGCGGCTTCATCCGAAGGCAGCGGCGTATGATCATCTTCGATAAAATCAGCCAGATGGCTCTCCTCTTCGCTTCCGACCGGTGTCTCCAGAGAAACCGTCTCCTGAGCCAGCTTCAAAATCTCCCGTACTCTGTTTACATCCATATGCACATTCTCGGCAATTTCTTCCACAGACGGCTCTCTGCCCAGTTCCTGTGTCAATGAACGCTGGACCTTTGTGAGCTTGTTCATTGTCTCCACCATATGCACCGGAATACGGATCGTCCTTGCCTGATCTGCAATGGACCGGGTGATTGCCTGACGAATCCACCAAGTCGCATATGTGCTGAATTTATATCCTTTAGTATAATCATATTTCTCAATCGCTTTGATCAGGCCCACATTGCCTTCCTGAATCAGATCCAGAAACTGCATACCGCGCCCTACATACCGCTTCGCAATGCTGACGACAAGGCGAAGATTAGCTTCTGCCATCTTCTTAGCCGCCTGCTTGCTGCCTTCTTTCATCTCTTTGGCAAGTTCAACTTCCTCTTCCGGTGTCAAAAGTGGAATATTCCCAATCTCTTTGAGATACATCCGGACCGGATCATTCGTTCCGATTCCCTCCGGTACTGAAATATCATTCGGATCAATCTCCTCTTCCGCCTCATCAAGCATTCTGCGATCCGGTTCATCGTTGCTTCGATCTACAAAAATGCCGTTTGATTCAAGATAATCATAAATCTTCTCCATTTGCTCTTCTGTCAGCGGCATATGACCAAAGAAATCACTGATCATATCCGATGTCAGCTCCTGTTCCCTTTCTTTTGCAAAAGGAACCAGTTCTTTTAGTTTATCCATAAAAAACGCCATATTTTCGTCCATTTGTTTTCCTCCGGGCAAGTTGTTAGTAGTTTTCCATTTTTAAAGAGAAATATACAGTTTCTGAAGCTGTGCTTTCTCTTTGATGATTTTCTGAAGATCTGCAATTTCTCTGACACTTCTGCTCTTCAATTCCAGACTGTTCTTCTTAATGCGCTTCACGGTTTCATTCAACGCCTTCTCTCTGACTGCAGGGTCATCATCGGTTTTAAGCCTTGTATTAAACAGTGACGCTGCTGTCTTCTGTTCCTCTACATCCTCAAATTGATTCAGAATTCTGGCCGGCATCACCTGTCCCGTTGCCCTCAGTTCTTCAAAAACAAGTGCAGCCACATGATGATATAATGGTTCCACAAAATCATCCTCATTGATATAGTCCTTTGTCTTATCATAAATCGACGGTTCTTCAATCAGCCATGTCAGGAAAAACTTCTGCGCTGTCAGCACACTATCTTCCTTCTCAACCCGCTTTTTTGCCGGCATTTCTTCCCGTTCCTGCTGCTGATAAATGGCCGCCTCCACCTGCTCCCTGCTCATGGAAGCACCAAAACTGTTCACCATGCGTTTTAATTCTTCTGAAGCAATACCATAACGGCCGGCAATCGCATCAATATAAATATTTCTCTCCAGTTCCTGCGGAAATTCAAGCAGTCGTCTAGCCATCGCCTTCATAAAGGAAGCTCTTCCTTCAGGATCTGATTGTTTATAATTTTTCTCCAATACAGAAATTTCAAACATAAAACTGCTCTCGGCCGCATCGATTCTCTCCTGAAAGGCTTCCGTACCAAGATTCTTGATGAATTCATCCGGGTCTTTGTAAGGATCCATGTGTATTACCCGGACATTGATACCTGCAGACTTCAGAATAGGAATGGCTCTGAGTGCCGCTTTCTGCCCTGCACCATCACTGTCATAGGCCAGACGTACCTCTTGTGTATATCGTTTAAGCAGTACGCTGTGCTGTGCTGTAAATGCCGTTCCCAAGGAAGCCACGGCATTGGTAAAACCTGCCTGATGCATGGCGATAACATCCATATATCCCTCACAAATGATCATATAAGGCTTTCTTGATGTTCTGGCATAATTAAGTCCATAAAGATTCCTGCTTTTGTCAAAGAGCATCGTTTCCGGTGAATTCAGATACTTTGGCGTTCCATCTCCCATAACACGACCGCCAAAACCAATGACCCGATTATTCACATCCATGATTGGAAACATCACACGATTCCAGAATTTATCATGGACACCTCTTTTCTCATCATAAGTAAGAAGCCCTGTCTCCTTTAAAATCTGATCCTGATAGCCCTTTTTCTTTAGGTACAGATAGAGATCATTGCTGTACTTGCTGGCATACCCCAATCCAAAATGAATCTGTGTCTCCTTTGACAGTCTCCTGTTCTCAAGATATTCTCTCGCCTGCTGTCCCTGATCCCCATTCAACTGATAATAAAAATAATTGGCAGCTGTCTTATTGATTTCCAGCAGCTGCTGACGTTTATTTCTTTCTCTTTTCTGTTCTTCCGTCAGCTCTGCCTCCGGAAGCGCAATTCCGGCCCGGTCTGCCAGTATTTTTACAGCCTCCGGAAATGTCTGATTCTCATATTCCATAATAAAAGTAAACACGTTGCCGCCCGCTCCGCATCCGAAACAGTAATACATCTGTTTATTCGGGCTGACGGAAAAAGACGGTGACTTCTCATTATGAAACGGACATAAGCCAAAATAGGAACTGCCCTTTTTCTGAAGTTTGACATAACCGCCGATAATATCCACAATATTATTGCTGCTTCTGACTTCTTCTATCACTTCATCAGGATAATACATACCTGTCACATCCTTCTAGTATATCTTCCATGCCTTCGGAATATAAAGTTCCTCATACGTTTCAATTGTATACTGATCCGTCATTCCCGACAGATAATCACACACAGCCCGTTCCCTGGAACATCGCCCGTCTGTAATCAATCGCCTGTATTCCTCCGGCATCTGTTCTGTATATTTCATATAATATTCATATAATTCTCTCAGCAGATTCTGAGCTTTTGTCTCCTGATTCTTAGCTTTTGGATTCGTGTACACATGGTCGAACATATATCGGCGCATGCCAAGCATCGCCTCTTCCACATGCGATGACATCAAAATATCCGGCTGATCCATACTGTTGTCGATCACATCGTGGATCAATGTATTCAGTCGTTCCTTTGAATCATGTCCCAGAACATCCGTATACCTGTCCGGCAGCTCTTCCTCTGTGATAATTCTTCCTCTGATCGCATCATCAATATCATGGTTGATATAAGCAATCTTGTCAGACAGTCTCACAATCTTGCCCTCCAGCGTTTTAGGCATTCTGGATGTAGAATGATTCATCATACCGTCTCTGACTTCTTTCGTCAGATTCAGTCCCTGTCCGTTCTTCTCCAGAACTTCTACAACGCGGACACTTTGTATGTAATGCTTAAATCCCTCCGGACATATCTCATTCAGAACCGCTTCACCGGCATGCCCAAAAGGTGCATGCCCCAGATCGTGCCCCAGTGCAATCGCTTCCGTCAAATCTTCATTGAGTCTTAATGCCCTTGCTATCGTTCTTGCAGTCTGGGATACCTCCAGTGTATGCGTAAGTCTTGTTCTGTAATGGTCACCCCTTGGGGCAAGAAAAACCTGTGTCTTATGCTTCATCCGTCTGAAAGCCTTGGAATGAAGGATTCTGTCTCTGTCCCTCTGATATTCAGGCCGTATATCGCACTTTTGTTCTTCCCGGTCTCTTCCGCGTGTTTCGCTGCTTCTGGATGCATAAGGACTCAAATACGCCCTTTCCCATGCTTCTCTCTCTTCACGAATATTCATTGCATCGCTCCTTCAGAAAATCAATCACTGCAGTACCTTCAAATAAGCTTTTAATACTTTTAAATGTGCCGTTGAAACCGGCAGCTGCTCAATTTCTTCAAGCTTGTAAAAATCTCTCATAGGCCTGATGGCCGGATCGACAACTTCACCGCCGTATACATGCATCCGCCATTCTCTGTGTGTAAAGACATGCTTAATATCACTGATATACTGTGTCAGCCGTATCTTCACGCCATAATCATCATAAAAGGCCTTCTCAAATTCTGACGGCATATCACAGCCATACTGGGCAAAACCATACAAATGCTGCAGAAGTCCCTGCTCATTCTGTACCATGAAATACCGGTCTCCATCTCTGATGACAACTGTCATATACTCCAGAATACTTTTATTCACAACCTTATTGTTGACCGGAAGCCGCAGAACTGTCTGACATTCTCTTGACTGACATAATGAAGCCACCGGACATTCATCACAGGATGGCTTTGATGGGGTACAGATCATTGCACCAAGATCCATCATCCCCTGATTAAAGTCAGAGGGCTCCGCATAACGGATCATGGCATCCATAATCTCCCCAAAAGCATTCTTCGTCTTCTGAAGCGCTATGTTGTCCTCCCGGTTAAACAATCTGGCAACAATTCTCAGTGTATTGCCGTCCACAACGCCCTTCGGAATGCCAAAAGCAATACTGGCAATGGCGCTTGCTGTATACATACCGACGCCCTTTAGCTTCAGCAGTTCCTCATATGTCTCAGGAAAACGGCCATGATATTCATTCACAATCATGGATGCAGCTTCCTTCAAATGTGATGCCCGCCTGTAATAGCCTAATCCTTCCCACAATTTGAAAACACGCTGCTCATCTGCCCCGGCCAGGTCTTCCACCGTCGGCAACGTTTCAATAAAACGTTCGTAATACGGCTTGACTGTATCCACCTGCGTCTGCTGCAGCATGATCTCACTGATCCATATATGATATGGATTGCCTGTCCGACGCCATGGCAGATCACGACCATACTGCCTGTACCAGGCTGTCACATTCTGTGCCGCTTCTTTGTATACTTCTTCTGTCATAACAGCCCCCTTCGCCTCATATAACGTCTGTCTGGTTTTATCAGAACAGGACAGCTCTGATGTCCAAAACTGCCCTGTTATACACTGTGCCGATCACCTGAAAGCCTGAAACGCACTATCTGCTATCCCTGCACGGAACTTCTCATGGAAAGCAACTTCGCCTTTAAATCGCCCTCAATCTTCTGAAGTTCAACCTCAGCTGCCTGGCGTTTTGCTCTGCCGTCTTTCTGAATCTGAAGCACTTCATCCAATGTACTGATCAGCTGTTCATTTGTCGTCTGTAACGTTTCTATGTCAACAATACCTCTTTCGGATTCCTTTGCAACATTCACAGATACTGTCTTCAATCGCTCCGCGTTCTTCTTCAGCATCTCATTAGTGAAATCAGACACTTCCCGCTGAACCTTAGCCGCCTGCTCAGAATGTGCAACCCCCAGTGCAATCACCATCTGACTCTTCCACAACGGAATCGTATTGACAATGGTCGACTGTATCTTATCAGACATCATTGTGTCATTGTTCTGTACAAGCCGGATCTGAGGTGCCATCTGCATGGCAATTGTTCTCGTCAATTCGAGATCATGCAGCTTCTTCTCAAAGCGGTTCGCTAACGCCGTCAGATCACTGACTGCCTGTGCATCCTCAGGAAGGCCTGAAACCTGTGCCTTCGCCGCCAGTGCAGGAATATCTACATTCTCGACCTGATTCAGCTTCTGCTTGCCGGCAAGGATGTACATTGTCAGTTCCTTGTAATATGTCTTATTCAGCTCATACAGCTGATCCAACGTTGCAACATCTTTCATCAATGTCACCTGATGCTGCTCAAGGGCCTCCACAATATGATTCACATTTGTCTCAGCCTTCTGGTATTTTGTCTTCATCGTTGTCAGTTTGTCCACATTCTTCTTGAAGAATCCGAAAAGGCCTTTCTCTTCTTCACCCGCATCAAAATTCTTCAATTCAGTGACAACGCCTGTGATCATATCACCCACTTCACCAAGGTCTTTCGTCCTCACATTCTCCAGTGCCTTTTCTGAAAAACTGGCTACTTTCTGCTGTGCACCGGCACCATACTGCAGCACCTGGGCTGAATTGGCAATATCAATCTGCGCTGCAAAATTCTTCACCATCTGCTTCTCTTCATCACTCAGCATACTATCATCCAAAGCCGGCGCTGCTTCCGCCATCTGCTTCTGCGGCTCCTCAACCGGCAGCTGCGGTTCCTCCTTAAAAGGCTCAAATGTCAATGTCGGTGTCTCTTCCAATTTAATCTCACTCATGGCTATTCTCCCCCTGATTGATTCTCAAAGTGATTCTTGGTTAATCCTTCCTGTGCCAGCATCGTCTCAAGAACGGTAATGTCCGATCGGATGTCCATGGCTGCATCCTCGAAAAAGCTGTCCAGCAATTTCTCATAGGCCAGATTAATAGTGTCCAGTGTCTTCTCTATTTCTGCCTTCGACTGACGGATATTCTCCCCCTCTGTGGGCTGTGCATCCAGTTCCTGATAGGTCTGCACAAGCTTCAGCGTTGTCGGCATATAATACTGCATAAACTTGCGAAGCTTCGGCAATTGTTCCGGCTTCTGTTTCAGCACTTCAAAAATCTTCTTAATCAGTGCCTCCAGTCTGTATAGCTTCTCAGATATCTCCTCTCCCGGTATGGCATCGTTGGCTCTGCGGATTGCTTCGATATAACGGCTGCCCTCCTCCATGGCCCGGACAAGTTCAGGATTCTCTATACCATCCGATGCAAAAATACTTCTGTCCGCCTGCTTTCTCTCCTGCTCTTCCAGCGACCTCTGCCTGTAAGCCTCCTGAGTCTCAAGATACTGCTTGTAAGTGGCATCATCCAGCATCAGACAGGTGTTCTGCGCATCCAGATGTCCATTCGTAAAAGCCCGATTCTCAATCAGCTTCTGAATATCCCTGACAACAAACTTCTCATTCTTCCCAACGGCCGACGCCAGTTCCTTCACCTGACAATAGGTTCTCTCACCGATCAGCTTCGTATATCTTCGGAACCGTCGAACCCTTCCGACAAGAGAGATACCCTTCGCCATCACAACCGCCGACACAATCGTCAGAGGAATAGTAACGGACAAAGTGATATGCCCTGCCATAGCAAGTCCTGCACTTGGAACAGCACTCTGAACAGCAAACATCACAATGGAGGCAAGCCCAAATATTCCTGTAAATACACCTCCCAGAGCGGTACAGACAGGTCCCGTCACCGTTCCCGGCGGATTCTTAACATATCTGGTCACTGCCCGTTCTCCTGTCTTCTCTGTGCCATAATGATACCTCACATTCGAAGCCCTGCTGCCTTTTGGTCCTGTTCCCTGTGGCATCTGTATATTCAATTCTTCAAAAACCGACTGTATGGAGCCTGTGATGTTCTTGTTCAGCTGCTCAAAATCCATGGAAGCCACCGCATCCTCAACCATTGACTGGATCCGTTCTCCCATTCCGGTATTATCCTTCTCTGGCATATCCGCTTTCCTCCGTTTTTTACTGCTTTTCATTATACCGCATTTGACAGTAAAAAGAAAGAAGTATTTAGGACTTCAAACACACGTTTTGTTTTTGTTCACATTAAGCACATAGTAATATGTGCTTATATTTTTATACAAAAATACAGCCTCGAAAGACTGTATTTCTGTGTTCCGGCATCCTTATCTTACCATGAACAAATATAAAACTGTAATGATGATGCCAATACCGAACATGAGCAAACTGAAGGATACACTTGCAACAATAATCTTGTTGACATCTTTGAAAACTCTTTCTTTTTCCGCAAACCGAAGCACATAATCTCTCTTTAACGGATGTTTCTTATAAATTGTCTTATTCAGCCACAAAGTCACTGTATTGAATATGCCGCCCAGCCAGAAAGACACTCTGTATCCTTTCGGCGGATTCTTGCCTCCATGAAGCTGACGGTGCGTCGTCTTTCTTGCCAGCAGGATGAGACCATCCATCATGAAGTCCATACATCTGCAGATGAATGCTGCCACATTTGGCAAAATAATCATCACGATCGGATAATATACCAGTTCCAGCAAATCCAGACGTTCCGGCCAACGATTCACATAAACAACTGTACCGGTCTTCATCTTCACCATCATCCATCCTCGGATGATCACAACATAAATCAGTGCACCAATAACAATAGAATAAAGGCCACCCTTCAAATTCACCAGTGAGAAATAATGAACGGCATGATGCGGTGAAACACCAAACATAAATCCCTGACCCATATCAGCCAGCTTATCAAGTGTCATTGTCGGCAGCACACCGAGAATTGGCAGAATGGTTGCTGTGATCGCAAGAACAGCAGCTGTCACTTTATTGCAGTAATTCGTCTTTGCTTCATACTTCTTCTGAATTTCCGGATCACTGTTCTTCTCTACAAAAAGAACAATAAACAGCTTTGTCATGTAAGCAACCGTCATGGCACCCGTAATAATAAAGAGCCATTCGATCACTTTAAACAATGCCGTTGCGCCTGCACCGGATGCAAAGGCAAATGTAGCTGCGCCATGTCCTTCCTTCAGAAGCTCGATATACTCCACAATGCTCTCATGGATCAATGTCTTGCTGACATAACCATTGAAAAGCGGAATACCGCCAATACCAAGAGAACCCATCAGGAATGTATAGAGCAGCAATGGTTTCTTACGTCCAAATCCCCTGATATCGTTAAGATTCAATTTGTGCAGATTCATAACAACCACGCCGGCTGCCATAAACAGCACAAGCTTTAAATTTGAATGGTTAAACATATGCAGCATTGTACCACGGACTGCCAGTGCATTCTCTTCACCCAGAAGTCCCTGCATACCGATACCTACAAAAATAAAACCAAGCTGTGACATGGATGAGCAGGCCAAGGTCCGCTTAAGATCCAGTGAAAAGACTGCAAGAATACCGCCCAGCATCATCGTGATCACACCAAACAGCAGAATGACCATTCCCCAGTATCCGTTGTGCAAAAAGATACGTGAGGAAATAACAATCACACCGAAAATACCTGTCTTTGTGATAATACCCGATAACAGCGCACTGGCCGGAGCCGGTGCTACAGGATGAGCCATCGGCAGCCATATATGAAGCGGATACATACCCGCTTTGGCGCCAAATCCAAAGAGGATACAGCCGCCTGCAATATAGAGCCATCTGGCATTTTCCGGGAAAATCTCTTCGCAGACCGAAAGCAGCGCATCTAACTGCAGTGTTCCCGCCGCATGATACAGCATCAGCAGACCCATCAGTGTTACCATACCGCCAATGACAGCAACGGCAAGATACACAGCACCTGCATACATTGTCTCTTTCTTCTCATCGTGAATGACACAGACATATGAAGCAAGGGACATAATCTCAAAGAAAACAAAGGTTGTAAACAGATCATCCGACAGGAAAACACCCATGGTCGCGCCGAATGTTACCAGCAGGAAGAAATAGTATCTGTTTCTGTTTCTTGCATGCGCAAGATATTCTTTTGAAAAAATTGTGGTCATCATCCACATAAATGCCGTCACAGAGGCAAAAATAATCCTGAAGCCATCCAGTTTGAACGAAAGCCCCATCCCGCACACCTCAGGGACCACAAGGGATACTTCCTGGCCTTCTTTATATGTCAGGAAGAAAAAGGCCATTGCCAGAAAAGTGAGGATTGTTACTGCATCTGCTAAATAATCTCTGGCAGACTTATTCACCCGTCCAATCAGATATCCAATGACTGCCGCTGCCATGGGACCAACAACCAATAACAATAAAATCGGATTACCAATCATTCTATGTCCCTCCTGTTAATAAATGCCAACAGCAATTTTCTGAATAAAATCAAGCAGCGGCTGTGCATAAAAGCCAATCACGACTGTTAAAACGGAAAAGATAACCAGCGGTCCCTTCATCAGCCAGTTCGGATCCCTGAACTCTTCTACCAGATCCTTATGATAACCGACATGTGGAAACCATGCACGGACGATAATCGTCAGCATATAAATACCCGTCATCAGACCCGAATAAAGCAAAACAAGTACACTGATATAACCAATCATCGATTCATGCTCAAGCAATGCATGAACGATGTTCCATTTACTTACAAACCCCGCAAAAAGCGGCATGCCCATCAGCGACAGACCAGAGATAAACAACGCCATAAACGTCACCGGCATCTCAAAGCCCAGACCATCCAGCTCATAGATATAATTCTTCTCAGTCTGATGCATAACTGCACCGGCACAGAAGAAAGCACTGATCTTCATAATGGCATGAACAACCATATGACTGAGACCGGCGATCAGGCCTAATGGTGACATAGTCGCTACTGCCAGAAGTATATAGGAAAGGTTACTGATTGTCGAATAAGCCAGTCTTCGTTTGAAATGTGTTTCTCTGACACCCAGTGTAGAACCATAAGTGATCGTGATCAACGCTGCGATCAAAACAACAACCTGGGCCCAGGTGCCATGAAGTGCCTCTGTACCAAAGCAATAATAAGTCAGACGCATAATGGCAAAGGCACCGGACTTAACAACCGCAACTGCATGCAGCAGCGCTGTTACAGGTGTTGGTGCCACAGAGGCTGCAGGCAGCCATCCATGGAACGGAAAAATCGCTGCTTTGACACCAAATCCGAAAAAGCCAAAGACATAGACCAACAGCGCAATATCCATATGATTGCTGATGGCTGCAAGATTCAGATTGCCGCCAAGAACAAAAGCAATATCATTGCAGAATAATGAATAGAACACAATGGCTATAAAAGCAAATGCCGTACCGCCAATCATGTAATACAGATATTGTCTTGTTGCCTTTCTGGCCTCTCGGGTCATCGTGTGGATCACCAACGGCAATGTCACCATTGTCAGGCATTCATAAAAGAGATACATGGTAATGATATTGCCTGCAAAAGCAACGCCAAGTGTCACACCATATGTAATCGTATAAAAAGCCATAAATGTATTGACACGTTCCTCATGCTTCATATATTCAAAGGCATATAATGAAGCCAAGGGCCACAGACAGGCCACCAGACCGCCGAAGAACATGGACAAACCATCAATATTCAGTGTCAGCGGCAGACGTGCCCCCAGCGAGAACATATAAAAGCTTTCTGTCGGACGGTGTGTCAGAAGCCACAGAACAAGGATGGTATTGAGAACAACCACAATTTCAATACAAATATTTCGTTTCTTTGCATCCTCAATTGGAAAGATCAGCAGCAGAATACCCACGATCACAGGCAGCAGAATCGGTACTAGTATAAAATAAGATGGCATACTTCTTCTCCTCCCTTAAAGTACTGATGCAGCAATATCTGCAAATATTTTCATCAGACCCGCCGGCCAGATGCCAAGAATAACTGCCAACGCTGTCATCACAACCATCGGCAGCAGCATCCGCCATGTCGGTTCATGGTTTACAAGTTTCGTATAATCATAATCTTCTCCCGGGAAAAATGCTTTGATAGAAATCGTCAGCAGATAACCGGCTGTCAATAATGCACTGATCAGCAGGACAACCGGACCAACCCATGAAAGTCCCGGAATACCCGAATCCAATGCACCGGAAATCAAATACCACTTACTGACAAATGCACTTGTCGGCGGAATACCGATCAATGTCAGAGACACAAGTGTAAAGCACCACATGGTCACCGGCATCTCCTTGCCGATTCCTACAAGCTGACGCACCTTTGTCTTTCCTGTCTTACAGATAATCGCACCTGCGGATACAAAAAGCGTATTTTTGACCAGCGAATGGAAAATCACATGCATCAACGCACCCACAAAAGCGATCGGCTGCATCACCGACAAGCCAAACAGAATATAAGATACCTGACTGACTGTTGAGTAAGCCAGACGTTTCTTCAGCACCTTCTCCTTATAAGCCATCATGGACCCCATAAAGATAGTCAGGATAGACAAAATAATCCAGGTATACTGCACCCATGTACCTTTAATCATATCCGGCCCTGCCACATAATAAACCGATCGGATGATACCAAGAACACCTGCTTTTGTAATGACACCGGATAATACGGCACTGGCCGGAGCCGGAGCCACCGGATGGGCTGTCGGCAGCCATCCATGCATCGGTAACATACCTGCTTTTGTGCCGAATCCAATAATCATCAGAAAAACAGCAAACAGCATGATACCAGACGGATTCGGTTCATTAATAATACCGCCCGGTGCAAAATACAGTACTCTTCCCTCTGCATTGAACAGGAAAAATCCAAAAAGCACCATAAAAGCACCTGCTACTGAATAAAAGAGATATTTCAACCCTGCCATAATTGCTTCATGGCTCAGGTTATGCATAACAAGTGGCATAGATGTCAAAGTCATCATTTCATAAAAAACATACATTGTCAGCAGATTGCCCGAAAAAGCAAGCGCCGATAGGACACCGCCTACAACCAGGTAAAAACAATAAAAACGCTGTTCATTCTTCTCATGCGCCATATACTCAAAAGACGCAATGCCTACCATCAGCCATACAAATGCGATAAGCACAGAAAAAATCTTTGAAAGCATATCCACATGGAAAAATACATGCAGTCCTTCCGCAATGAAGAACTGACTTAAGGTCAATGTATCTTCTGGCTGCAGTGCGATCCATCCAATGCTTGCCAGGTCAATAACAAGTATCAGAAGTATATACAACTGCATATGCTCCCGTTTCCCGAACTTGATAAACATCAGCAGTACGCCTGCAATGATCGGCAGAAGCACCGGAAAAAGTAAAAAATAATTATTAATATCCATTTTTTCCTCCTTATCAGCCAAACATTGCAAGGCCGGCTTCTATTACCTTAATCACAGGCTGTGATGCAACACCCAGCCCGATATTCAAAAGAATCATTCCAATAATCGCTGCTGTCTCAATCCTGGACTTCTCAACCGTATATGCTTTATGTGTTTCCTCCGGTACAGGTCTGTAAAGCGTCAATACCGTACGCATAAAATACATGGTGTTCAGCACGGTACTGATTGCCAGCACAACCCATGCTGTGATCATTTTACTACCGGCTGTTGTTGCAGCAGCGGCAAATAAATATTTGGATACGAAACCTGTCAGCAGCGGCATACCGATCATAGAAAGTGAACCCACTGTAAAAGCTGCACCTGCAACCTTATTGCGCAGTCCCGCGCCTCTCAATGAAAGATAATCTGAGCGTCCATCCGACACTTCCGTCAATCCTGAAATACTGATAAACAGCAGAGACTTCATGGCGCCATGGGAAATGATATGAAACAGTGCAGCCACAACACCGGCTGTCGTTCCAAGACCAATACCCATATAAATATAGCCAATCTGAGCTACTGAGGAATACGCCGTCATTCTTCGGATATTTTTCTCCTTGATTGCTGCCACAGAACCCATAATCATTCCGACCACACCAAAAGCAAACAGAATGTTGACCATATGGCTGCTGATGACCGAATCAAAATCAAGTACTCTGTAGAAAATCTTGATCAGAAGGAAAATATATCCTTTAGATACCAGTGAAGATAAAACCGCACTGGCAGACGGTGTTGTATAGCCATAGGCATCCGGAATCCATGTATGAAACGGATAAAGACCACTCTTAATACCAAGACCAACCGTTACAAGAATAATAATAACCATCAGCGGCACTTGATAGCTGTGTACGGCAACAATCTGTTCCAGTACTTCCTTAGCCGGGGACATAAGCAGATGTCCGGTAATACTGTAAAGAAGTGTCAGACCGATCAGGAAAAGACCCGAACCCACAAGACTCATAATCATATATCTGAGGGCAGACACATATGTTCTTCCCTGCTTCTTGATCATAATCAGACCGCAGGCAGCAATTGTATTAATCTCGATAAAAACATATGCCGTGAAAAGGTCATTAGTATAGATCAACGCAAGAAGTGAAGCCATCAAAAGATCCAGAAGAATGTAGAAAAGGTTCTTCTTGGAATCCTGTACTTCTCTGTCAATATGGGCCATGCCGCCGAAAACGGACAGCATCATAATCAGGCTGAAAAATACTGCCATCAGTGCTTCCAGTTCACCAATACGGATCTCATTGCCCCATGGTGCTGGAAAATGCCCCATCATAAAGGTGTAGCTTTCACCGGTTCCAACCACAAAGGAAAGCGTTGCCAGTGAAAGGATCAATACTGCAGTAACCATCGCCACATGAATATACTTTGCGGCCCTGCCATTCATTACAAATGAAATGATAGCTGAAAACATCGACAAAATAATGCAGAAAAACGGAAAATTCTGGACAAAAGCCATTTAGTCTTCCTCCTTTCTGAGCTTCATCATAATCTCATCGATGTTAAGGGTATGGTATTCTCTGTAAAGACAGACAGTCAACGCCATCATCAACGCACTGACACTGACAGATACAACAATTCCTGTAAGTACCAGACCTGCCGGAACAGGGTTGATATAATGACTGGCATCCAGAATACCATCAACAACGATTGGCGCTGTTCGTCCTTCAATATAGCCTTTGGCTGCAAGGAAAAGGTAAACAGCAGAATCCATGATATCGAGTCCGATAATTTTCTTGAGCAGATTCGGTTGGAAAACAAGATTACTCATGCCAATAACAAAAAGAAGAACCGCTGCGATTTCTTCATAATTGGTCGCAAATGAGCCCATATCAAATTCCTCCCTTTCTGAACAGTGTATAAAATGAATACATCGTGCATGCAACAACAATGCCGACACAGATGTTAAGGTATACAATCAGGCCAGCACTGAGAATATTGCCCGGCGTTCCCGGTGTAATAATGCTGTGCAGGTGATTCGCACCTGTATAAAATGAATAACTTTTTGCAAAACAATAAAATGTCAGTGCGCCCACGGTCAGCGCCTTAACAACCTTCTCATTCATAAAACGCTGTGTTTTCTCAAATCCATAGGCTGTCAGATACAGAATTAATCCCGAACCGATGATCGCACCGCCTGAGAAACCGCCACCCGGTGAAATATGACCGTTAAGTACCACATAGATACCAAAGATAATCATCAGTGGTACCAGGAAATTAGCCACTTTCTGCAGAATCGTATCATTTCTCGGCTCGTAATGTCTGTCATTCATATCTTCAATAGCTCTTGACTCAGGATCCTCATCCTTGTCCACTCTTAAAAGAATCAATACACAACATGAAGCAACAAACAATACACAGGACTCACCGAATGTATCGAATGCTCTGTAATCAAGAATCATACCGGTTACAATATTTACAGCACCGGTTTCACTTAATCCCTGCTCTATATAACGGGTTGCGACTTCGTTATTCTCCGGAGCGTTCGGATCACCAAACTTCGGCAGGTAACTTACCGTCCAAAGAAGCAGACAGGCAATAAAGATTGCCACAATTGCACCAAAAACCTTATAAAGGCCTGTAAACCTTCTGACATTCTTGGCAAGCCCTTCCTCAAACATACGCTCACTGTAGTTGTTGGATTTGACAATATGTAAATGCACGTAACGGATTCTCTCATCACCAAAGACTTCCTTATCCGGTGCATTCATCTCCATCTGACCCGCAATTGGATCATAATCACCTTTTACCCAACGGGTAAACTTATCGGCGAAACTATTACGATAATTCGGATTCTTCTTACTCATCAATGTCCTCCTCTGCCGTCGTTCGTATAGAACGTATCTTCTTAAGAGTTACAAAGAAAAGGATACTTGTAACGCCGGCACCTACAGCGGCTTCTGTAATCGCCAGGTCAGGAGACTCCAGAATAAGCCATATAATCGACATAACCAAACTAAATGCCATATAAATAACAACAGAAACCAGCAGATTTTTTGAAAAGCTCACTGCGATAGTACAGATGATCAGCAGCACAAGCAATAATATTCTCAAACCAGTCATTCTTTCGGCACCTCACATTCATCCTCAATCTGTTCATTCGTGCTGACTTCAAGCTTGGCCAGTAAATGGCTGCATACCGGTGATGCAAACCAGAAAACAACAAGTACGGTCAAAAGCTTCAAAGAAGCAAAGGAAATACCGTATATCACCATCATGCCCAGAACAATCATCATGATTCCCAGTGAATCTCCCATTGCTGCAGCATGCATACGATTCAATGCATAGTTCAGCTTAAATACACCAAAAGTCTGTATCACCATGATCAATATCCCGATCATGATCAACACAGCCGCGATGATAAAACGAATCAGACTAATATTCATCCTGACTCTCCTCCTCTATTCTGCTCTGTCTACTCTTTTTCTCATTATAAATACCAATATAAATCTTTGTCAGTACAATGACAGCCACAAAACTCATAATTGCATAGATCAGACAAATATCCAGAATACTGCTCTCATTCAGATAAGCCGCAAGAAGTGCAATAATGGCAATTGTCATCGTTCCGATCATATTCGTTCCGACAATGCGGTCAACAAGACGTGGTCCTTTGATGGTTCTGACCAGACAGAAAAATGTCAGGACTGCCAGGACAATAATACATACAAGAAAAAATGATTTAAATGCAGCGTCCATTTCATTCCTCCAGTTTCTTTAACATAGAGACAAAAACAGATGAATCAAGACCCTCTCCCATTGTCTTGTCATAACAATGAATCAGGTATTCGCCATCCTTCATCTCTACAGTGATCGTGCCGGGTGTCAGGGTAATCGAATTTGCCAGAAGGACCTGTGCTGTACGGGTCTTTAAATCCGTATGAAAACGCACCAGGGCCGGCTCCGGAAGAATCTGCGGTGAAAGCAGATAGTGAATCATTGTCAGGTTGGCTTTAATAATCTCATTAATCAAAATGAAACAATATCCAATGATCCACGGCAGTTTCCTTACAATCCACATATCCTTTCTGAAACTGAATTCTGTGAATTTGCATACGAATACATACATAGCCGCTGAAATGACCAACCCGAACAGAGTAATCTCAACTGTTATCCGCCCGTTGAGCATCACCCAGAACAAAAAGAATAACACAAACATACGCAACCTCTTCTCATACTTTTTATGCAATAATTATAACATATTCTATTTTTTATTGTCTATAAGTATTAAATCCCACAAAACATTTGGTTTTAATTTATTTTCGATTTATTTATTTGTTATTTATTTAACATTTTTGGTATATTTTTAAGATATGGCAAAGATATATAATAGAAATTTTGCATGCAAACTAAAAAAATATCATACTCATTGAAAATGGGTATGATATTTTTTTAACATACATGTATCGTGTTTCTACTTATTAAAAAGTATTTTTGTTATTATATTTTTGTGATTCTGTTATGCATTTTTTGAAATTGTACTAAATTAAGTACAATCCTGTTTTGTATTATTTTTCTTCGATTTTACGATAATTTCCCCCGGCCAGCTCTCGCTCCTGTCTTTTATCGATTGGCTGATAAATACGTTTTTCTGCAACACTCTTGTAAGCCGGACGAATAATCTTATCCGCATTCACCAGCTCTTCCATACGATGGGCGCTCCAGCCCACAACTCTTGCCATTGCAAAAATTGGTGTGTATAATTCCACCGGAATACCAAGCATGCTGTACACAAATCCACTGTAAAAATCCACATTGGCACTGACGCCTTTATAAATTTTTCTCTTCTCAGCAATAACCTCCGGAGCCAGACGTTCTATTGTGGTATACAGATGGTAATCATCCATTCTGCCCTTTTCCTTCGCAAGGCTTTCAACAAAACTTTTGAATACAACGGCTCTCGGATCAGACAGTGAATAAACGGCATGACCCATGCCGTAAATCAGTCCTTTCTTGTCAAAAGCCTGTTTGTCTACCAGTTGGTCAAGATAATTTCTGATCTCATCCTCATCCTTCGTGTCGCTGACATTGGCTCTCAAGTCATCCATCATCTCCATAACCTTGATGTTGGCGCCACCATGTTTCGGTCCCTTCAGGGAAGCCAGGGCTGCCGCCATAACCGAGTATGTATCAGACCCGGATGAAGTAACAACATGCGTTGTGAATGTGGAATTATTACCGCCACCATGTTCCATGTGCAACATCAAAGCCACATCCAGTACACGTGCCTCCAGTTCTGTATACTTCTTATCCGGCCTGAGCATCATGAGAATATTCTCAGCAGTTGACAGCTCCGGAGACGGCCGATGAATATACATACTCTCTTCGCATTCGTAATGATTATAGGCATGATAACCGTAAACAGCCATCATCGGTACTTCACTGATAAGCATCATACACTGTCTGAGTACATTCACTTCACTCAGGTCGTTGACACGACTGTCATAAGATGCCAGGGTCAGAATACTCTTCATCAGAGAATTCATGATATCACGGCTTGGTGCCTTCATAATAACATCACGCACAAAATTCGTTGGAAGTGTTCTCATACTCCCCAGCACATCACAAAACTGTTTCAGTTCTCTCCTGTCCGGAAGACAGCCAAACATCAGCAGATACGCAGCTTCCTCAAAGCCGAAACGTTTCTCTCTTACCGTTCCCGAAACCAGTTCCCTCACATCGTATCCTCTGTAGTACAAGCGCCCATCGCAGGGAACTTTCTGATCTCCACTGATATCAAAAGCCTCAATGGTCGAAATCGTTGTCAGCCCCGCTACAACACCATTGCCATTCTTGTCTCTCAAACCACGCTTTACCTTATATAAATCATACAATTCCGGATTGATCGCATCTTTTCCCTCATACATATCCGCATGCTTATCTAAAAAATCAAATAATAAGTGATTCATATTGTCCACAGACGTGTCCTCCTTTCAGTCATTCATGATGCAAATTAGATTTATTGTTTAATTATAGCGAATGATTTTTAAAAGTCAACGCAACGTCTATTTTCTTTATGATATTTCATATTTTTTTTTGATAATTTATAAAAAATTTATTTGCGTACAGGCGATAATTACTGTACAGCAAAAAACTTCCATATTATTGCGCCCATAAAGCAATAATATGGAAGTTTTTTTGTGAATAAATCAGAAACTTACTATTCAAATCTTCTTCTAATGTTGTGGTAGGGTTAAGGAGGAGACTTCTCATATGTTATTTCAAAAATATTCAGTCCATGTGATGATCCGTATTTGGTAGAATCAGAATCATCAACTGTACGGTTTTCCGCTCAAATATACCGCACATCAAGCTCTGACAATTATCTTTATCAGATGCCTATATTTTAACCAATTTTTCGACATATAGGAATGAAATCAAGCAGACATTGCTTTCATCTTTTTTCTTCATTCTAATCAAAGATGAATCAATATTATTCAATTTTGATTGAAAATTCAATTTTTAAGTGTTATACTAGATATCAGAATACTTAAGAGGGAGGTATGCACAATGAACGCCTATGGCACTTTGTTAAAAAAGCTGATTCGCTTTACTAATATTAAGTTAACAAATCTTGCCGAGATCGTAGGTTATGACACATCTTATATCAGCAAATGGTGCAACAAAGGCAAACTGCCTGCTGCCAAAGCCGCCCCTAATGTCAACAAATGTCTTGCAGACATTTTTGCACGGGAAATTATTATCCAGGAAGAGGCTACTCTTTTCGCTGCGGAATTCAATGCTTCCGGACCATATGATGAATCATCGCTCTCATCGACCATCTTTCAGCTTCTGAAGGATGCGTATAAACGTTCCTACGATAATACATCTGAAAACGCACAGCTTGCCGGACTCTCATCCCAACGCATGCTTCTCTGGCAACTTGATATTAAGAACTTTTTTGTGACTGAACTGCCTCAGCTGCTGCATCAGCTGAACGAACCATGTCAGATACTCTGTACAATGGATATATGCGGATTCCTTAAAGATCTTTCCTATGAGACCGGCCGTCAGGCCTATTATACCAATCCCGTTCATATCAAGATGGGAATCAATCTCGGAGGCCATTGCAAGAACAACAGCTATATTCCTCAGTTGTACTATTTCCTGAATCATTATAACGATATCAGTTTTGATTTCTATGAGAACACATGCATGGACTATATGAATCTGTTTATCGTCAAGAACTGCATTGCTGTGCAGTGCGCTCTTGACAAGGACTACCGTATCAGCATCGCACATATCATTACAGATGCTGCGCAGGTCAATAGTCTTTACCAGAAAGTGAATTCAGAATTCACTTTGAGCCGGCTGATGATCCATTCCTCCGATTCCGAAGAACTTTTTTATAACGGCTACCGGACAGAATTTTATGCACACAACACTTTTCAGATTATGGTGGCAAAGGGTTTTGAATTTCTTCTTCCGCCGGAGATCAATCCAAGATTGATCCAGGCTGCCCGCGATCAGGGTTTTGATGAAAGCATGGCTCAGCTCGTTGCACATCTCGGCATCACATGGGAAGAGATTTTTGAAAAAGGAGCAATTGATTTCTACCTCCTGAAAACCAACCTCATACGCTATATTACCGATGGGACGATTTATTTTGCAGATGTCGTTTATCACATGTCTGTTGAGGAACGAAAGAAGCATATCCAGCATGTGCTTGATCTGGTACAGAAAAATCCGAATATACGCTTTTTCATTATTGATGATGAATGCATCCCCAACTCAGAACATCTTTTCCAGATGTCTGTTTATAACAACAAGCGCAAGCTTTTCCTGAAGAATATGGAACACTATGACGCACGTACACATCTGGGACCAAGTTTCTACACCATGCAGAACGAAACTTTGATCGGCGGCATCAGTCAGTATTTCTCTGAACTTCAGTCTTCTTCGCTCTGCAATGTTTACGGATCAGAAGATGTCTTCAGATTCTATGAGAAATACGGCATAATGATTGACCGAATGCTCTCCATCGAAGAATAAAACTACGCTATAAAGGGCCGGCAAATGTTATCCACTCCATTTACCGGCCTCTTTTTTATGTCCGTCATCCAGCTGTTTTATGCCTGCCGATTTTTCTCACTGCAATCTATTCATCTACATGCAGCAACGGTTCAAATACTCTTCGAATTTGAACACTTTCCTCTTCCATGCCCTTTGCTTCCCCAACAGCCTCCTTGCAGAAATACTCCTGAGAATTAACAAGTACTTTGCCGCGCTTGTCAATTTTGCTGTAGCTGCCGTCCAGCTGGAGAATATGTGCCTTGACATTGTCTGCCAGCTGGACGCTGAGAATATGCTTCACAGCCTTTTTGCATTCCTCGTCTTCCACCGGGAACATGATTTCTACCCGCTTATCAAGGTTTCTAGGCATCCAGTCGGCACTTCCCATGTAAATATCTTCCCAGCCATCATTATAACAATAGAAGATTCTGCTGTGCTCCAGAAAATTCCCCACAATGGAACGCACATGGATATTTTCACTGAGTCCCGGAATTCCGGCCTTCAGGCAGCAGATCCCCCTGATGATCAGCTGGATTTCAACGCCTGCGCAGGAGGCCTCATAAAGAGCCGCAATAATCTTCTTATCACACAATGAATTCATTTTCGCAATAATCCTTGCTGGTTTGCCCTGCCTTGCATGCTCAGTTTCCCTGTCTATCAGCTTCAGGAACCGATCTCTCAGCCAGATAGGTGCAACGACCAGTTTATTCCAATACGGAGGCTCTGAATAGCCGGACAGCATATTAAAGACCGCTGTCGCATCCTCTCCGATTGGTTTAGAACAAGTAAGTAATCCCATGTCTGTATACAGCTTCGCTGTCTGGTCATTATAATTGCCAGTGCCGAGATGCACATATCGTCTGATACCATCCTCATCTCTCCGGACGACCAGGGTGATCTTACTATGAGTCTTCAGGCCCCTCAGGCCGTAAATAACATGGCATCCGGCCTTCTCCAGCATCTTTGCCCACAGGATATTATTCTCCTCATCAAAACGGGCTTTCAGCTCCACAAGGACCGTTACCTGCTTGCCGTTCTCCGCTGCTGCTGCCAGCGATGCAATGATCGGTGAATTGCCGCTGACGCGGTAAAGCGTCTGTTTGATAGCCAGAACATCCGGATCCTTAGCTGCCTGGCGGACGAACTCAATAACCGGCGTAAATGTCTGATACGGATGGTGCAGGAGAATATCCTTCCTGCGGATCTGGGTAAATATGTCCTCTTCCGTATTCATCCCTTTCACAGGCTGTGGTGTATATTTGCTGTATCTAAGGTGATCAAACCCTTCAAAACCGCTGACTTTCATCAAAAATGTCAGATCCAGCGGCCCTCCGATACGATAAATCGCTTCTTCTGCCACATCTAATTCCTTTTTGAGGATTTTTAATAACCGCCTGTCCATATTTTCTTCTGCTTCCAGACGGATAACTTCGCCCCATTGACGCATCTTCAGCTGCCTCTGAATTTCTTTCAGAAGATCCGCCGCGTCTTCTTCATCAATAGACAAATCCGCATTACGCATAATTCTGTATGGATGCGCACAGATCACTTCATAATTTAGAAACAATTTCTGGATATTTTTCTCTATGATCTGTTCAAGAAGAATAACCGTTGTATCTTCATCATTTTCAGATGGGATCATAACAATCCTTGGCAGAACATTCGGCACCTGGACCGTAGCAAAATCATATTCCCCTTTCTGCTGTTCATCCCTGATCAGTGCACCGATATTCAATGTTTTATTGCGGATCAGCGGAAAAGGTCTCGACGAATCAACAGCCATCGGAGTAAGCACCGGATACACATCACGCATAAAATATTCGTCAACAAATTCTGCCTGTTTCGGACTCAGATCCTCAAACTGGTCAATAATCACCATATGATTCTGTCTGAGTGCCGGCAAAAAAGAACGGTTATATGTGCTGTACTGAACCCCTACCAGCTCATGTGTCTTTTTGCTGATGTGCTTCAGCTGCTCCTGGGGCTTCATGCCGGCTATGTCCGGTTTTGTATACCCCGCGTGAACCATGTCCTTCAATGAAGCCACACGGATCATAAAAAACTCATCCAGATTGGAAGCTGTAATACTTAAAAACTTCAATCTTTCAAAAAGCGGCAGGCTTTTGTCTCTGGCTTCACTCAGCACTCTGTAATCAAACTCCAACCAGCTGAGTTCACGATTCCTATAATTCTCCGGCTGTTCAAATTGATTGCTCATGACCTTACCTCCTCTTCATTCTCAACACAGGCTTAAATCCATAAATTTCTTCGAAGAAATGACTCTTATTCTCTATTGTACTTTGTTCAAGGGTAATATCATAAATCGTATCTGCACGGATGATCAGTTCCTTTTCTTTGAAAGTTGTTGTGACTTTTCGGATCTTCTGTCTGTGACTTCTGTCCATACCATTTGCCAGTCTCAGAATGGCAGCCAGCTTCAGCATGCGAATATAATTTTTTCTGTTGAGCGGTGCTTTCAATTCAGACAGCTTCGGCACATAATGCCATGCATTGTATTTGATCGTATCAGCAATAATACTCTTCTCCTGTTCCGACAATCCGACAAATTCTGTCGCACGAACAATATCGCAGCTGTAATCTGTACCACCAAGCATATTGACATACTTGCCGCAGTCATGAAGAATACAGGCCATCTGCAGAAGAATGCCGTCGCGCTGATCCAGTCCTGCTCTCTTTTTGATGCCGTCAAATATTGCCAGGGCTGTTTTTTCGACATTCTCCGTATGCTCTTTGTTGCTCTCATATCGGGCTGCCACTGTCCTTGCATAAGAAATAATATCTTCAGCAAAATAATGCGCCGGTTCAATCTGTTCCTGCCTTTCCGCATAATCCACGATCATACCGTCACACAGATCACAGCCTGCCGCCCATATCTTCTCTGCACCTGAGATCTCAATAATCTTTTTGTAAACAATGATTGCCGGTTTCAGGACGGTTGCAAGCTCATAAGGAATACTGTACTTTGCTGACAACTCTTCTTCACCTGCTGCCAGCACACTTCCGCATACCGCATCAAAAGCATGCCGTTCCATATGGTTTTTCCTGCCGTCACTGCCGATGATCTTGACAATGGATTCCATCTCTTCTCCAACTGCAATAATATGGCGCACTTTGCGCTCATGCATAAACAGTCTTGAAAATGTATCGATATAATTGCCGATATAATCTTCCATGACGTTGACAAAATTATCCGTCTGTCCCTCCAGGTCTGCCAGAATCTCTCTGATTCGAAGCGATCCAAGCTTCAGGTTCTGCGTATAGATCAGTCTGCCCTCATCATAAATCGTAATCTGCAGACTTCCCGAGCCCATATCGACAATCGCTGCACCATCATCAATCAGCTGTTCAAAATTTCTCATCCCGCGGGCCACAGATTTCAACAGCAGAAAACGCTGCTGCGCATTGTCAATAGTCTCTACTTTCAAACCTGTACGCACACGGATCTGATCCACGATCAATTCACAATTGCTGGCCTCAATCAGTGCACTGCTGCCGAGGGCCAGATAACTGTCAACCCTGTACTCTTCCATTTTAGTGGAAAAGCCCTCCAGGACATCACACAATTCCCTGACAAGATCGTATTCAATATAACCTTTTGTATAAGTATCACTTCCAAGTTCGATATAATAACGAACATAGTCAATTTCCCGAATTCCTGTTTTGGAGGAGATCTCATAGATCTTCATACTAACTTCTCCGGACCCCACATTAATAGCGGCAAAGGTTTTGTACGTCATGCCAATCCCCCTTATTCAACCTGAATATAATTGCCGAGTATCTTGAAATTAATGGTCTCCTGTGCCATTCCTCTTAATGCATCCTGAACAGGGGCCTCACCAATATTGCCGTCAAAATCAATAAAGAAACGATAACGCCATTTGTCCCCCTGGATTGGTCTTGATTCAATTTTTGTCATATTCAGACTATTATAAATAATAAATCCAAGGGCATGATACAGACTTCCGGTCTCATGGGCATTCGCCAGTTCAAAAGAAATACTGATACCGTCCGCACCTTTGACATATTCTTTCTCGTGACGAATAATGATAAAACGTGTGGAATTATTGTCATTATCACTGATCTTTTCTTTTAATACAGATAATGAATAAATGGCTGCCGCTGCCGGTGATGCGATGGCCGCCTGGGTTCTGTCCTGCTCAACGAGGACTTTTTTTGCACTGACTGCTGTATTCTGCAGACTTACCTGTTCCCATTCCGGTTTTTCATCAAGAAAACTGCTACACTGAAGCAGCCCCTGCGGGTGAGAATAAACCGTCTTGATCTGGTCAATTTCCGTTCCCGGAAGGCCCAGCAGTGCATGTTCAACCTTCACAACATACTCACCTACAATATAGTTATCATACAGATGCATCAGATCATAGACATCTGTAATAATACCCGTTGACGAATTTTCCACAGGCAGCACACCATAATCAGCACGCCCCTCATGCACTTCCTTCATAACATCCTCAAATGTCTTCACATGATAGCATTCCACATCTTTGCCAAAATACCCAAGTGTAGCCTGATGACCGTAAGCGCCCTCTACCCCCTGGAAGGCAACCTTTGCCCCTGCATGGTCACCGTTGCATTCCTCAAAGCCGAAATTGTCCTGATGGGCCTCAGCCACCAGCTCATACTGACGCACACGGCTGATGGCCATCAACTGATTAAATAATGTTTCCACACCCCGGGCGTTGAAACTGCTTGTTGCCATATCTTTGGCTCTTTCAATCTTGCTGCGTTCCCTCACCGGATCATACACCGGCTTTCCACAGCCAATCTTATAACGTGCCACCTGTTCTGCTACATCCATTCTTTCTTCAAAAAGACGGATGATCTGTTTGTCAATATCATCGATCTGATCTCTTAGTACGCCTAAATCCATCTGTTCATCCCCTGTCTCATTCAACTGTAATTATTTGCTTTGCTTTTTTAATGCCGCAAGCAGTGCATTCACTGTCTCATTTATAACCGGATGTCTGAAATCTCCGGCAATATCCGATAACGGCTGCAGAACAAATTCTCTGTTAGCCATATCTGCATGTGGAATATGCAGATCCGGGGTATCCAGTATCAGATCATCATAAAAAAGTATGTCCAGATCAAGGGTTCTTGGTCCCCAGTGAATTTCACGTTTTCTGCCCAGCTTATGCTCTATTTCATGCAGCACCCTCAATAACTCTTCCGGTGTATACAGCGTCTCTATGCCAATACAGCCATTCAGAAACGGCGGCTGATCCGTATATCCGTAAGGTGCTGTCTCATAAAGTGGCGAACGCTTTGTCACCTGTATGTCCGGCACTGCCTCCAGAAGCCGGATTGCTGCCGCAAGGTTCATCTGACGATCCCCCAGATTGCTGCCGATACCAAGGAAAGCCTGATGTCTGCTTCTCTCAATATGTACCAGAACCGTATCAAATGCATAGGGAACCGGTGCTCCCGGCTTCTCAAGTTCAACCGTCACCTTTCCGACCATCGGATACTGAACAAGCAGGTAATGTGCAATATCCTCTGCTGCCGCTTCAATCAGCTTTCTTCTGTGACTCTTCGTCCATTCCACAATTCCCAGGCAAACTTCCCCGTAATTGACGGATGCCTGAAGATCATCGCTGATACCTGCTGCTCTTGTATCCAGTTCCATCTCTACTGTAATATAGAACTTCTGTCCCAGTCGTTTCTCTTCTTCATAAACACCATGATTGGCATATACTTCCAATCTACGTATACATATCTTATCCAAAATGCAGGGCCCCTTTCAACCTTTGAAAAACATCTGCTTATTCCGTATCTCTATTGTGCATTCATAATTGCTTCGGCCATCCGTACAGCACGATAATTAGCCGCTACATCATGCACACGCACAAAGCCATAGTGTGCCTGCACAGCCCACACGGAAGTTGTAATTGTTCCCTCCACTCTCTGATCCACCGGCAAATCAAGGGTCAGGCCAATCATAGACTTCCTTGAAGTACCAAGAAGTACCGGATAGCCAAACTGATTAAAATCATTCAAATGTTTCATAACCATCAGATTCTGTTCCAGCGTTTTGCCAAATCCAACACCAGGATCCAGAATCATTTTGTCCTCTGCTATCCCTGCCACTTTGGCTGTCTCGATAATCTTTCTCATATCTGCCATGCAATCCGGCAGGAAATCTCTGTAGTCGATCTTTTCCCTGTTATGCATCAGACAGCAGGAAACACCTGCATCCGCGATAAGCCCCGCCATCTTTTCATCATATTGAAGCCCCCATATATCATTGATCAGATCACATCCGGCCTGAATAGCTGCTTCTGCCACTGCCGATTTGTAAGTATCCACCGAAAGCGGAATATCAAATTCTTTCTTGAGACATGCCACAACCGGTGCAACTCTGCAGATCTCTTCTTCGTCAGAAATCTGAATATGTCCCGGTCTTGTGGATTCTCCGCCAATATCGATAATTTCAGCGCCTTCCTCGATCATCTGGCTGACACGACGTCTGATATCATCCATATTTTTGTAGCTGCCGCCATCCGAAAAAGAATCCGGTGTTACATTTAAAATGGCCATCACAGCCGTATGATGCTCTGTATCAAATATTTTATTGCCTATCTGCATTTTCTGCCTCCTGTCAGTTGATGACTGTCCTGTTTTTCTGTGTCTCCGGCCAGTAACACGTGTCCTGTGCCTCACAAAGCCAACATATTCTGGATTTTTTATCAGACTCATAAAGTAAATATGCAAATCTGTCTGTTTCCATTTCCATTTTCTCTCTATGACTGCCGATAGCCGCCAAGATCTGCCCTATTGCTTCCTTACTGAAAGCGGTGTCTTCCAGGATATCTGCTGCAAGGGCCGCACCGGCCTCCTCATGAGGTATATTCTTCTCATACTGTCGCCATCTTCCGATATCATGCAGCAGCGCAGCAGCATAGATCATTTCCTTCTGAAAACCAAGATTCTGCTCCAGATTTGTAATATATGCCACTCTGGCCACATCAAGACTGTGTTCAATTCCATGGCAGCAAAATACCCGGTCAATTTCATAGTCATGAATCTTCTTCATGGACATGATAAACAGCGGATGATTAATAATTCTGTCTATATTCTTCATCTGAAGATTTCCTTCCTGTTAATTGGTACCACCCCGCCATTGTCGATAACGAACCAAAACATACAATCGCATGATTACCTTCTCCGATCTTCCTGGCAATTGCAAGGGCCTCCGCCTGGCTCTTCGCTGCTAAGGTTCGCTTGAAAAACGGCTCCGCTGTCTCTTTAAGCTGTTCGGCAGCAAGTCCTCGTGGATTATCCGGTTTAAAAGCAATCAATGTATCAGAACAATCTGAAACCATCTCAAGCATCTGTCTGTAATCTTTGTCTGCAAAAACACCCATAACAAGAATAACAGGCTTATCTGACAAATATGCTTTCATAGAATCCACAAGACTCTGTACACCATCCGGATTATGGGCCCCATCAATTATCAGTGACGGATTTTTCTCCATTACCTCAAACCGTCCCTGCCAGTAAGCAGATGCGATGCCTTTCCTGACCACCTGCTCACTCAACACGTCTTTTGGAAGGACATCCAACTGTACCGGACAATCCGTTACTGTCATCTTGCCCAGCATCTCAACCGCCTTTACAGCAATCGCTGCATTCCACGGCTGACACCTGCCGACCATCCGGGTCTGAAGCTCTTTATAAGATTCAAAGTCGAACTGCTGGCCTCCGAAGAGATCCGCATACGTCATGTGGACATCTTCAGCCCCGACTACCGCATATTCACTTTGTCTTTCCAAGCTGATCCGTATCAGGGTGTCAACAGCCTTCTGCCTGCCGGCCCCAATCACCACCGGTCTTTTCTCTTTAATAATGCCACCCTTCTCAACTGCGATCGCTTCAATCGTATTCCCAAGAAAATGCATATGATCCATGCCAATAGATGTAACAACTGATAATACCGGCTTGGGCACTACATTGGTCGCATCCAGCCTTCCGCCCATTCCTGTCTCAAGTACAACAAAGTCACATGCCATGGCTTTGAAGTACAAAAAGGCCATTACCGTTTCCAGTTCAAAGGCAGAAGCGCCTTCTATCCCCTCTGACTGCATCCGCTCATCGACTTCCCGCACCCGGCTCATCCAGTAGGCCGTATCCTTCCTGGATATCCATTCTCCGTTGACCTGAATCCGCTCTCTATAATCAAAAAGTGTCGGTGAAACATAGCGTCCGACCTTATATCCGGCCTGCATTAGTATAGAAGCAATATAGGTGCATGCAGACCCCTTTCCATTCGTCCCGGCCACATGAATCACATTGCAGTCCATTTCAGGATGTCCCGTTTTTTCCAGCAGTGCCTGGATTCTCACCAGCCCTGGCATAATTCCGCTGCAGCTCACTTTTTCTATATAACTTATTGCTTCCTCATAATTCATGTCCGGCCTCTATTTCTCATCCACTACCTGGAAAATGTAAAATTTCAAATAATAAGACTCATCTGCAGACCATAAAATTGGGTGATCTGCTGCCTGTGTGCGATATTCAATCTGACGTAGACGCTTATGTACACTTCTTGCCGCCTGATGCAGCATCTCTGTAAACAGCTCATACGTCATAAAATGCGAACATGAACATGTGGCAAGAAATCCGCCGTCTTTGACCAGCTTCATACCACGCATGTTAATCTCTCTGTATCCTTTCATCGCATGCTTAACAGAATTTCTTGATTTCGTAAAGGCCGGCGGATCCAAAATAACAACATCGTATTTCTCCCCCTGCTTCTCCAACTCCGGCAGCAGATTAAAAACATCTGCACACTGAAAATGCACGGTATCCTGCAGCTTATTCAAAGCAGCATTCTCTTCTGCCTGATGCACCGCCAACTCCGATGCATCCACACCTGTAACCTCCGCTGCACCTGCAATCCCTGCATTTAATGCGAAGGAGCCTGTATGTGTAAAGCAGTCCAGTACTCTCGCCCCTCTGCATAATTTCTGAATTGCCAATCGATTGTATTTCTGATCCAGGAAAAAGCCTGTCTTCTGACCATCCTTCACATCAACAATATATCGCACACCATTCTCCATAATCGGAACATCTGTGTCAAAAGGCTCACCAATAAAATCTTTAATGCGCTCCATCCCCTCCTGATCACGATACTTACCGTCGCTTCTCTCATACACACCCTTTATCTCAATGCCATCTGCCATCAGAATCTCTTTCAACAGATCGACAATCTCAAGCTTCATTCGATCCATACCCAGGGCTGTCACCTGTACCACAAGTACATCTGAAAATTTATCAACTACCAGGCCCGGCAGAAAATCTGCCTCTCCAAACACAAGCCTGCAGCTGGATACATCTGTTACTTTCTTACGATAATCCCATGCAGCCTGAAGTCTTTCCTTTAAAAATTCACGGTCAATTTCCTGCTCTATATGACGCGTCATCAAACGAACCCTGATCTTAGAATGACGATTGATAAATCCACGTCCCATTGGGAAACCATCAAAATCCCTGACGATGACCATGTCACCATCTTCATAACTGCCTGTTACCGATGCGATCTCATTGTCATAGACCCACATACCGCCGGCCTTCAACGTGCGGCCTTCACCTTTTTTTAATACAACCACTGCCTGTCCCATTTTATCTACTCCTATATATTCTTTTACTTAAAGGCGTCAAAAACTCCGCGCCATTTTGATCTTATGATGTCATGTACAACTTTACCATTTATTTTCAGGATAATCAAGTTATTTGTATGCATAAAACATCCCATAAAGTGCATAAACTGTAATCGAAGAACAAATACATTCTTTGCCGCCGGATAAGACAAGTACAGCCGGCATATGACCGGTCTGTGTCACGTGAACCGTCCTCTGGCGGCCTTCAAACAAAAAAGTGCTGTGCATCACCACAACACTCCTTCTTATGTATAATCTTTGACATTATCCTTATTGTCTAAAACAAACTGAATAAATACCTTCATCTGTTCCGTGATCAATTTATCTTTCTTGAATATCATGCCTATGTTCCATGGCAATTCCGGCTCTTTCAGGCGGATCATCTTAATCTTCTCACTGGAAGAGAAACGTTTCATAATCGGAACCGGCAGAATACTGATTCCCTGATTGTAGGCTACCATCTCCGCCAGGAAATCCCACTGGGAACTCTCCGTTGTAATATGCGGATAAAAACCGGCAATCTCACAGTTTCGGATAATACTGTCATGCAGCATATATGTCCCGTCCAGTATCAGGAAATCTTCATGCTCCAGCTCCTTGAAGCTGACTTCTTCTCTGGATGCCAGTGGATGATCCTTATTCACGATCAAAGCATTGTCCGCCGTCATCGCCGGTATGACATTGTAATTCTCTGTATTAAGCATCGGCAGCACAACGATACCGATATCAATACTTCCTGAATTTACCTGAGTCTGTACAATATTGGCTCCGACCTCTGACATCTTCAGATCAATATCCGGATACTTCTTCATAAAACGATACAGCAGATGGCTGAAATAAACGGTCGATGCCACCGGAGGCACACCGATTCTCAGACGGCGTCTGCTCTTGCATATTTTCTCAATGATCTCATTCTGGCTCTCATCGATATACTGAAGTAACTTCTCACCCTCAGAAAAAAGAATCTTCCCCTCTTCTGTCAGATTAAAGCTCTTGCTTGTGCGGTCAATCAGCGTAACATTCAGTTCCTGTTCAAGGGATTTCACTGATTTGCTCAATGCTGATTGTGAAACATAGATATCATCCGCAGCCTTTGTAAAGCTCTCCCGCTTCGAAATATCGACAAAATATGATAAATGTTTCAAATTCATTGTTGCTTGATTCCTCTCGTAATGTATATGCAAAAAAAGCATCAATTCAGATGCATCTATAAATATATTTATTGACTTTTATATATTGGATTATATCATTTTCGAATAGTACTGTGAAGAGTTTATGATAAAATATTCCAGTTTTTTTCATATTATCTGAATAAAAACAAAATGAGACATATTCTCTATATACAATACAGAAAATATGCCTCCTTCATCTTCTTAAATGATGGCTTCCAAGAGATTATGCCTCAATATGAATGCTCTTCAGATAATCAATAACTTTGCCAACAGTTGTCATCTCTTCCAACTGCTCTGCCGGAATCTCAATATTGTATTCTTCTTCAAGATTTGTTACGAGTTCAAAAAGATCCAGTGAATCAGCACCGAGATCTTCCTTAAAAGAAGTCTCTGCTGTGATTTCATCTGCGTTGACACCTAATTCCTCTGCTAAAAGCGCTTTAATCTTCTCTAACATATTATTTCTCCTTTATTCGATAATATCTCTTATTGTTGAATCGTTGAATCTTCCAAAACCGATGTAATGCCATCCAGTGCAGCCTGTTCATCCGGTCCTTCACACTCAACGCTGACAATATCCCCACAGTGAATACCGCTGGCAACAAGATTCAGGATACTGGCTGTATTAATCACATGGTACC
>OLOI01000197.1_pt1 | contig 64314 bp, 90 predicted proteins | sample 1672131 | NCBI WGS metagenome assembly OLOI01 (sample SAMEA3136651, study PRJEB25190) | human gut metagenome
GTCCCTTTTTGGGACCTTAGGTATTTTCTGCAACTTTTATGCGGTAGATCACCTGATGCTTTCAGATGCTTCCAGTCTGAATAAGTTATCGCCATTTTTTGTTATCGTATTTTCTTATTTAGTACTGAAAGAGAAGATTACACCGACACAGTGTGCCTGCGTTATTGCAGCATTTGTCGGAAGCTTATTTATTGTGAAACCAAGTTTTGCGACTGGAGTAACACCAGCAGCGGTCATTGGTTTTGCCGGAGGAATGTGTGCAGGTTTTGCATACACCTGTGTAAGAAAACTAGGACTTCGAGGAGAGAAAGGTCCAATGATCGTATTTTTCTTCTCAACATTTTCCATGCTTGCATGTGTTCCATATCTGATCGTTGATTTTCATCCAATCTCTACACAGCAGATGATCTTCCTGTTATTGACAGGACTTGCGGCAGCAGGTGGACAGTTCGGTATCACAGCAGCTTATACTTATGCACCAGCAAGAGAGATTTCTGTTTATGATTACACACAGATCATGTTTTCGGCAGTTCTTGGATTTTTGTTCTTTGGACAGCTTCCAGATTTGTTGAGCTTTATCGGATATTGTGTGATCGTTGCAGCAGGAGTGATTATGTTTCTTTATAACAAGAGACGTGGAGGAAATTAGATGAAATTCATATCATGGAATGTCAATGGAATCAGAGCATGTGTGAAGAAAGGATTTTTAGACTTTTTCAATGAGGCAGATGCTGATATTTTCTGTATTCAGGAAAGTAAGATGCAGGAAGGACAGCTTGATCTTGAGCTGCCAGGATACCATCAGTACTGGAATTATGCAGTGAAGAAGGGATATTCAGGAACAGGTATTTTTACAAAAGAAGAACCAATGAACGTTTTTTATGGCCTTGGGATCGAAGAACATGATCAGGAAGGGCGTGTGATAACACTGGAGTTTGAAGATTATTACTTTATTACAGTGTATACACCAAATTCACAAAGTGAGTTGGCAAGGCTTTCTTATCGTATGAAGTGGGAAGAGGATTTTCTTGCTTATCTGAAGAAGTTAGAGGAGACAAAGCCTGTGATCTTTTGTGGGGATCTTAAAGAATCACAACCATCACTGACACAAGAAGCCAAGCCGAAAAAGAAACCAATTATAATCTGTGGAGACTTTAACGTTGCAGCGACCGAACTAGATTTAAAGAATCCGAAAAATAATGTCAAAAATGCCGGATTTACACCGGAAGAACGTGAAAAGTTCAAGACATTACTTGACTCTGGATTCACAGATTCTTATCGATATTTACACCCAGATACAGAGAAGTATTCATGGTGGAGCTATCGATTTAAGGCAAGAGAAAGGAATGCCGGATGGCGTATCGATTATTTCTTAACATCAGATTCTATCAAAGATAAGATCAAAGATGCGGAGATCTTAACCGATGTCATGGGTTCCGATCACTGCCCAATTGAGTTAGATATAGACATTTAATCCTTCAGGAAAACGTCTAATATAAATTCTGTATTATTATCCCTGCTATATTCAATGGAGCTGATAATGCTTTTTAGATAAGTATTTTTAATATCAGCATCAAGTGTTGGATCTAGCAGGGATTTTAATGCATCTGATAAGAGCATTATTTTTTCTTCATACTCATCTTTTGTCGGAACAGAGTCCTCTAGATGATCCATTTGCTTTTTTATGGACTCAATGCGTTCTTTGTTAATAAGCTTTCGTCTGGTAAATTCATCATCGGTCAAGATTCCGTTTTCCCAGGCATCAAACAGCTTTGGCAGTTTCTTTTCTTGCTTTATTAATTCTTTTTGCAAAGCTTCTAATTGACTAAGGATGTTGTTTTCATCAACAACTGGGAGATTGTCTATCTTCATTTCGAAATCATCAATATACAGTTCCAGAGCGTGAGCAACTGCATCCATGACATCTTTTAACACAGCGGATTTCACATTGCATATCTGTGAAGATTTATGCAGGATGCGAGGTGGAGTGTTAGGACGTTTATTATATCCCTGATAGATCATAGTTTTTTTGCATTTTGCGCAGATTAATATACCGGCAAACGGATTCATCAGCTTTAAATTTGCTTTTGTTTTGTCTGAATGGAAATGAGAGGCAGCAGCATGGAATGTGATTTCATCTATAATTGCCTCATGCTTTCCATCGTAAAGCATGTACTGATTCGTGTGATTAGATCGTGGGCGACTTTTTACCAGTTTGCCATCTACCATTGTTTTTACCTGCATTCGATCATTCCAGCGGACTTTGCCGGTATATGTAGGGTTTGTGAGAATGGTTTTTATAGAAGAAACAGACCATTCTGGATCACCGGAGTAAGTAGGTACACCGATAGTATTAAGTCTCTTGCAAATCTTGCCAGGAGTTAAATGTTCCTTTACAGTCCATTCGAAGATATTCTTAACGATCGGAGCTTCTTCTTGGTTTGGAACAAGTGTTCTTCCTGTTTTTGTTTTTAGAATATCATACCCATATGGACGATAGGAACCCATATAATTTCCTTCAATGACCGCCTGCAATTTTCCACGCATCATTCTTTTACGGATCATTTTATATTCTCTGCGAGACATAAAAAGCTCGAATTCCATATACTCTTCATCATCTGGGCTCCGGACAATATCGTATGTTTTGGTTGGAGTGACGACCAGAATACCATTATTATTATTGGAATATCGTAAACAGTCCATGATCGTTTGTGCATCTCCCTGATTTCCACGAGATAATCTGGTAACTTCTACAACTAAAATTCCTTTCCACATACCGGCATAACAGTCATTGATCATACTTTGGATTTCTTTTCTGGCGGAAATAGTTTCTCCAGAAACAAGTTCACGATAGATTTTACCGATTGGAAGCCCAAGTTTTACTGCTAATTCTGTTAAGATTCTTTCATGCCTTGCTAAAGTTTCACCTTCTCCCAGTTTTTCCGCCTCGGCATCTGCACGGCTTTTTCTTAAGTAAATGCAGAATTGATCTGATTTTTTTAGTTTTCCTAACTGATTTCCTATGTTCATATACCATCGTTCCTTTCCATATTTTGATTATTTGGGTACAAAAAATACACTTCTTGCAAAGTGTAGGCTAAAAATGGTATACTTTAACTGTCGGGGAAAAGTACACATCTAGCCAATAGATGCAAGTAGTTTTCTTTTTATTCCGCCTGGTTGCAGCCGGGCGGCTTTTTAATGTAAAAAAATTAGTTTTTATTAATGAGATTATTAAACTCGATAATCCATTTTTGGCGATCTGTAAAGTAAAAATTGTATTCCTCGCCTGAATTAGTACAAATAATAATTGTTTTACTTATTCCTTGGCGACCATCTTTGATTTCTTTTATATCAGAAATTGGAATCTCAAAATCATAACTACCTTTCGTTAGATTGACAAGTAGACCAATGGCAGCGGTTTTAAAAATACTATGCTTAGAATAAATAAAACGTTTGTTAGTTAATAATCCATGACCATTTTGTACAAATAATTTACTTTTAACTCTATTGCATAAACCTTCTTTAACAACTACCTCGTCATCTGATGAAGCAGAAGATGTTGAAGTACCAGAAGTAATTGCTTGTCCGCAGTTACTACAAAAATTTGCATTATCTTTCAATTCAGCACCACAATTTGAACAAAACATAAGTTAACCTCCTTTATATTTCACTAGGTTACAGTCTAGTGATCCTTGATGTAACCATTTTTCCAATGTTAGCAAGATAGTATTGAAAAATCTAAGAACTTTGATTATAATATACTTAACAAGGAAGTCGGCACGATGGAGCAAACCCATCCGCTCCGGCGAATGCTTAACGAAAATAGTCGTTCTACACTTACCAGGGGTAGGACGGCTATTTTTTATGCGTGTAATTCAGAATGGCAATGATTAACAGTGCAACATTTATGATGATCATAAATTCCTCATATTCCTCATAAAAGCCTCCTTTCCGCAATGCTCGGAGCGGTTGGAGACTTGCCGTCTGACGACTTCTTGGGTAAGTATATTATATTTTCAAAGTTCATTTATTAAAATAAATTTGTATAGATTCTCTTAAATTCCTTCATCCATTTGTCATGATCGTAATTATTATTGATTATATCTGCAACCAAACGTTTGAAAGTATTTTTATCGCATAAGACAAATTCATAAAAGTGATTCATTACTTCACAAGCATCTTCAAAAATTGTTTGAGAATAAAATTCTCTTAAATTATAAATTTTTCCTACAAGATATGTTAAATATGGTTCATTAAAAGAATCTGAATGTACACGTGTAGAAGAATATACGCCATCGTTATATAATGATATGCTGCTAAAATTTGAAGCCATAATCTCAAAGTAGAGTGCCTTTAGGTAGTACAGAAGAGAATCTTCCTGTTTACCTGAATCACCTAGCCATTCAGCCATAGATCGATAATTACATGTTAATAAATTGAATTTACTATTTTTCATGTATTCAAATTCTCGATCATTTAATATAGACCAAATGATCTTATGAAAATCATAATTATTTGGACATGATTTCTTAGCAGATATATATTCGTCAATGCCTATCCCTAATTTGATTCTGTGGTTAAACAGATCAATATAATCTTTGTGATTTTCCACAAAATATTTTCCTTTATTAGATAGAGAATAAAATTTTATATGATCAGCATTTAAAATATGCATTAATTCATCAGAGGAATCAGTAGCTAATAGACGATTGATCAAATCTTCTTTGTTCCCTGATACATGTAGACGTAATTCTCTTAACAGATCTTTTAACTCTGGTATTCTTAAAGAACGCAAGATATCTACCAATTCAGCATCTTTATAATAACCATCTTGGACTAATTTTTTATGAAATTTAGATGGGCTTTTGATTTCAAAATCATACTGGAAGTATCTTGGATATTCGTTGTCGTCCATGATCGGAGTTCCAGTACTGTATCTGTCGAGGAATACAGCTGTATAAAACTCTCTTTTTTTTAGGGAAACTTCTGAATCATTGACATAAGATGATGAATCCAAGGCGATGTTAGAAGTTGATGGTTCATCTAAAACTTCTTGCTTAGGTTCTTCGGTTTTCGACTTTCTGAAAAAATCAAAGATGCTCATTCTTGATGTTCCTCCTCTCGTAGTTTCAGGGAGATTCTGTACTGATCAGCATCAGGAACATCAACAAATTCCACTGTTTTATCAAAATTATTCTTAACAACATCCTTGATCTCATCTAAGGAAACTCTGAAAAATTCTCTTCTTTGGTTTACAAGGTTTAATTTACGATCTTCAAAAGCTCTATGTAAGGCTGCTTCCAATGCTGGAGCATCCTCTGAAAAGATCATTGCATGTACATCAAATTTGAATGGAACAGAAGCATCTCCTAATTCATCTACACGATCTTGTGGATTTAATCTACGTGTCATACCGATTTTGTAAATACCTTCACCGAATGATCCAATGTTAGAAATTACATATACATAACCAGCTTTTTGGTTAGCCTCTCTGTAATCAATATCCTTGATTTTAGTGTCAATCTCGGAAAGAGATTGTATGATTTCCTCTTTCTTTTGATTTAAATCTTCTATATTGTCATCAGAAGCGGTTGAAATTTGATGATTGATATTAGAAAGGGCTTGTTCGTAATGTTTGCGTTCTTTATCAATATTTTTGCGTTGTTCTTTAAGTTCTTTTTGTAATCGTGCTTCTTCACGTTGCTGAGCTCTTAGTTCGGCTTTTTCTTCCTTCTCATGCTGCTTTTGAGTCTGATATTCCAATGCTAATTGAAGTTCTTGGATTTTTAGATCATAATAGTCGGAAGTTATGGAAATAGCCATGGTCACTCCTAACTTAGCAATTGTATTAAAGCTTCGTTCCATTTTTTTGACAGAGGAATCGTAATTATTGTATTTTACTTTATTGATAATTTCATCACATTCACTATTGAATGCACGGAGCAATAGTTTTTGCATATCTTTTATCATTTTGCGACCTCTGACTGCACTGCCATTGACTTGCCAGTCCGCACTACCAGATACTGCAGAACCGTCTTTGATCATGGCTTTTTGCATATTGCGTATATTCGTAAGTTCTGCTTTATAAGAATCCGCATTAAGAAAAGAATATCGCGGTTCATATAATCCAAAGTCTTGAACTAAGATTTCATCAGAAAATGTGATTATAGATTTTTTTAGCCCTTTTATGGTTGATTGTAACTCATTAATTTCATCATTGTATGCAACAATAAGTGATTTTTGTTTAGTAATTTCAGATATATATTTGTCATATTGTTCTTTTAATTTTTGTTCCTGTATTATTTTTTGATGTGCAAATTCAACCTGAGATTTAGCAATTTGCTTTTTTAATGATTCTAGATTTTGCATTTCTGGAGTGAGTAATGATTCCAATGCCGCTTTCTCATTTTCAAGAATAGAAATTTTTGCTTCCATTTCAGAATTAGTATTTTCTAATTCCTGAATCTTATCATTTAATTCGTTGTTTCCAAATATTGAATTTAATAACCCCATTATGTTCCCTTCATTTTGATTTTAATCTTAGCTTAATTAGTTTCTCAGTGTACCCAAGAGCGAGTGCAATTTGTTCAGTTGTATATTCTTGATATTCTAAGAATGTTTCGTCAGGTACCAGAAGTTCCATAGCAAATAAATCAGCTTCTTTTTCGTATTTTGTGGTGTTAAATCCAGTATACGTATCCATGAAGAGAGCGTTAGCCTTTTTATGCAGTAGCATGTGGCCTAACTCATGGGCACAGACAAGAATCTGTTCATGTTCTGGAAGAGAATCATCAATATAGATAATATTATTTCTTTGAAAATATTGATAAAACCCTCTGACACCTTCAAGTGGCACTGGCACAAGAATAACATTTAGTCCTTTGATAATCTCAAAAGGATTTCTTGTTTTGTGTTTCTTGACAAGCGAATTTACAATCTTTTTTATGTCCATTCACATCAGTCCTTTTTGTATTTTTTAGGTGTATATTTTTCCTTGTTCTTTTTCTTTGCCATTTCCATACCAATCTCCATTGCACTTAAAATAGATTCGATCGCTTCTGGAGAAGCAGGATCGCCGTCAAACATCAATCCCTCCTGGGATGTTAGTTTATCTTTTGTTTGCTGTAGGATTTCTTCTATTTGCTTCGTGTCTCTTTTGTTTAGTTCTGATTGATTTTTGTTAAATGGAATATAAGTAGTCTTAAGTGTTCTTCCTAATAAATAATCAATATCAACATTAAAGAAGTCTGCAATTAGCTCTAATGTTTCAAAGTCTGGTTCGCGAGCTCCGCTTTCATACATTCCGATAGTACTTCTGGAAATTTTTAATTTTTTGGCGAGGGCATCTTGAGTTAAACTATGAGAAGTTCGTAATGATTTTAATATATTTTGAAAATTTCCCACTTTATAAATCACCTTCCTTATATATTGTATTTGTTGATATAAGAATATCACGTAACGTGAAAAAAGTAAATAGGAGTGTCACAAAAAGTGTTGACACAATGCGTGACATATGATAATATATAGTTGTAGCGAAGATAAGGCAATAGAGAAAGGAGGAAAAGATGGATGACTTGGTAGAAAAAATAAAAAAAGCTGAGAAAGTGATTACGGCACTAACTCAGCTAACACTAAGCATCGGAACTCTCTTAGCCGTTATAAAAATGGTCTTAGAAAGTCTGATGTAAGGAAAAAAGGGGAAGGAATTTTCTCCCCCGATTCCTTCTCGATTCTACCATAGATTCATTATAAATACAATCATGTTGAAAGAGATTTTAAAATTGACAGGTACAGTTTTATTGTTTATCTGTACTGTCGCAGGGATGTTTCTATTATTTTTCAACTAAGAAATAGCTGGCCTATCGGCTCGACGGGGAAAGAAAGGAAGTGAGAAGATGTTAGATGCCAAAGAAATTGGGTGTCGACTAAGAGAGTTAAGAGGAAATATTCCGAGGGAAACAGTAGCTGATGCGGTTGGTATTAGTGTGTCTGCCATATCTATGTATGAAAATGGAGAACGTATCCCTCGTGACGTTGTTAAAGTAAAATTAGCTTCATATTACGGCAGAAGTGTGCAGGAAATTTTTTTTGATGAAAAATGTCACGTTTAGTGACTTTATAAACCAGATAGCTCTGTTCTCTGTCCAAGGTAATATTGCTGAACGACAGGATAAAAAAGAAAAAACTACTCCCCGACAAAGTATTTTTTTGTTATGAAAAATTCCTCATATAAGTTTAAAGATAACACTCATAACTTCGGGCAGGGGACAGAACTATTTGGTTCTAAAAAAGAAAAAGAAGGTGATAGGAATGGGAGATGGTCCAGAAGCAACATATAAAATCGGAAATGCAACTGTTCGGATCCATGGAAAAATAGATCCGGATAAGCTCAAAGCAGCAACGGTTGAGTTTTTGAAGAGTGCTGAGAGACAAAAGAAATCCAAAAAACTTGTAGAGAAAGGAGCATAAATGGCAACAGCAATAGTATTTACACTTTATGTATTAGTTAGTATGATCATTTGTTTCGTTTTTTCTAAAACAAAGATTGGGAAGAAAACAATGAAATGGATGCTTGATAAGCTAACAATGAAATGAAAGGGGGGCGAAAAAAATGATTGACGAGAAGATATTGCTACAAGAGTTGGATGAAATGATTAAGATTCAACAGAAATCTGTTGAGCGAGCAGAGCAGGGATCTAATGAAGCTGTTGTGTATTTAGAGTCCAGAGAGCTTGCAGCATACATGAAAGTAAGAAACCCGATAAAAGAAAAAAGTGCCAAGGAAGCGGCAACTTCCAAAGGCACAAATGACAAAAAATTATCAAGTGCATTATAGCACGGAAAGTGAGAAAGAACAATGACAAAAGAATTTTTATTAGAATGTGAACGAAAATTAGCAAAATCTTATGTATGTACAGCACTTGACCGCGACGATGACGGCATTGCTATTACAAAAGAGATAGCCAAAGATATTGCTTTTGAAGTGACAAACAGTGTACATCCTATTTCCATGGAAACAGCACCATATGTCGTAGCAGCTTTAAGAACTTTGGCAAATGGTATAGAAAAAGAGATGAATCCATTGGACAAAGAAATTGCAAGAGCATTACAAGAATTAATGGGTAGATTTCAGTTCGTTAAAGAAGAAGTAAAGGTTGATCTATGAAAGAAATTCTGATTGCACCAGGAATTAAACGGATCCAGTTTGATTCCTTTGATTCCTGGTTAAATGCCAGACATGGAATCGGTGGTTCTGATGCATCTGCAGTATTAGGACTCAATCCATATAAAACCAATACAGAACTGTATTTAGAAAAGACAGGGCAGAGAACAGCTCCAGATATTTCGGATAAGGACTATGTGAAGTACGGGCATGATGCAGAGCCATTGCTTAGATCGCTGTTTGCACTTGATCATCCAGAATACAAGGTTGAATACTTCGGAGACAACATGATCAGAAATGAAAAATATCAATGGGCACATGCTTCCTTGGATGGAGAACTAGCAGATCAGGACGGCAGAAAAGGAATCTTAGAGATTAAGACAACAAATATCCTACAAAGTATGCAGCGTGAAAAATGGAATGATCGAATTCCTGATAACTACTACATACAAGTTTTGCACTATCTACTTGTTACAGAATATGACTTCGTTGAGCTTCGAGCACAGCTAAAGTCAGAATGGCAAGGACAGATAAGGTTACAGACAAAAGATTATCACATTGAACGATCAGATGTGATCGAAGATATAGAAATATTGAAAAAAGCAGAAGAAGAGTTTTGGAAGAAGGTTGAGAACAGGCAGATGCCAAACTTGATACTTCCAGAGATATGAGGAGAAACATATGGAATTAAAGATATATAATCCACAGGCAGATGGATTCTTACAAAAGATTGACTGGAACTTTGAAGAACTAAAAAGTGAGATTACGAATAAGGCAAATGACTACATGAGTCTTGTTTATACTCCAGATCAAATGAAGGAAGCAAAAAAAGATCGTGCAGCTCTACGAAAATTTATTACAGCATTAGAGGACAAAAGAAAAGAGATTAAGAAGCAAGTTATGATTCCGTATACAGATTTTGAAGAAAAGGAAAAAGAATTAATTTCTATCGTGAATCAAGCGGTATCTAATATTGATACACAGATAAAAGCATATGATGAATCTATCAGACAAGAAAAACTTGAAAAGGTTAAAGAGATCTATGCAAAAACAATCGGTGGTTTAGCTGATATCGTGACATTTGACAAGATTTTCAAAGAATCATGGCTGAGTGTATCAACGACACTCAAATCTATCACAAATGAGATCACAGAGGTTCGAGATAAGATTGATAACGATCTTGTAGTGATCAATGCAGATACAAGTCCTTATGCATATGAGATGAAAGAAGAGTATCTGAAAAACTTTGATTTAACAGCAGCAGTAAACAAAAAGCAGCAGTTAGAAGAGACAGCGAAAAAGAAAGCTTTATTCGAAGAACAGCAGAGACAAGAAGAAGCACAAAGGAAACAGCAGTTAGAGGAAGAAGCGAAGAAAATTGCATCTGCTGGTAAAGAAGAGACTGAACCGAATGATCAAGTACCAGTTCAGAAAACAAGAACAACAGGAGAAAGAACACTTGCAATCACGTTTCGATGCGTGGTAAAAGAACACAATTTTGAAGAGGCAAACATGAAACTAAACATCTTGAAAAAAGCATGTGAAGAATTTGAAATCATTAAACAGGAGGAAATGTAGCATGGCAGTAGGAAACAGTTTGGCGAAAAGACAACAGAAAACAGGATTAACAGCATACCTTACAAATGATGCTGTTAAGAACCAGATCAACAACGTAATCGGCGGAAAGAATGGAGATCGTTTCATTTCATCCATCGTATCAGCGGTTCAGACTAATTCTGCGTTACAGGAATGTACAAATCCATCAATCTTAAGTGCGGCACTGTTAGGGGAATCTCTAAAGCTTTCTCCGTCTCCGCAACTTGGACAGTATTACATGGTGCCGTTCAACAATAACAAAAAAGGATTCAAAGAAGCACAGTTCCAGCTCGGATATAAGGGGTATATCCAGTTAGCAATAAGATCTGGGCAGTACAAAAAACTAAATGTTTTGGCAATCAAAGAAGGTGAGCTTGTTCGTTTTGATCCGCTGAATGAGGAGATTGAAGTGAATCTGATCGAAGATGAAGAAGCAAGAGAAGAAGCACCAACGGTCGGATATTACGCAATGTTTGAATATACGAACGGATTCAAGAAAGTGATGTATTGGTCAAAGAAGAAGATGGAAGCTCACGCATTAAAGTATTCGAAAGGATATAAAGCCAAAAAGGGTTATACGTTCTGGGAAAAGGATTTTGATGCTATGGCTTACAAAACAATGCTTCGTCAATTAATTAGCAAATGGGGAATCATGAGCATTGATATGCAGAGTGCTATGGATGTAGACATGGCAGTGATTCATGAGGACGGAACAAAAGACTATGTGGACATGGAGAACGATGAAAATGTTGTAGCTGATCAGGAGATTCATGAGTCAGAAGTATCAGAAGAACCACAACAGGTAAAAGAAGAAGTAAAGAGCGAACAGCAGCAGTTCTTTAAATAGCAAGAAGGACAAGAGTTTTATGAAGACAGTGAAATTTATAGTCCCTGGTGCTCCGAAAGGAAAAGCCAGGGCACGAACTGTTCGAGGGAGGGGAGGAAATTCATTTTCTTACACACCAGAACAGACAGTTTTATATGAAAACTTGATCAAGTGCTGTTACAGGCAAGAAGCAAACAGTATGATCTTTAACGATGGACAACCATTAAAAGTAACGATCATTGCTTATTATCCGATCGTTAAAAGCACAAGCAAGAAAAAGAAACAACAAATGTTAGATGATCTGATGTTTCCAACAAAGAAGCCAGATATCGATAACATAGCAAAGAGTATTCTTGATGCTTTGAATAAATTAGCATACAGGTTGTAACACTGCATATGGAAAAGCATTATGCAGATGAACCAAGAGTTGAAGTTGAGATAGAAGAAATTGAAATAACGAGGTGATCACATGAACGAAGGATGGGTAAAGACTTACAGGAGTCTTACAGATCACTGGGTTTGGCAAGATAAGCCGTTTTCAAAAGGACAGGCTTGGATGGATCTCTTACTTATGGTTAATCACTGTGAGAAAAAAGTATTAATTGATGGGAAGTTGATCAAGATAGAACGTGGTCAGACAGTCACATCCATCCGAAAATTATGTGATAGATGGGGTTGGAGTAACACAAAAGTTAAGCGGTTTTTGAAAATGCTTGAAGATGATTCTATGTTGGTCGTAAAAAGCGACACAAAAAAGACGGTCATAAACGTAGTAAATTACAGTGTTTATCAAGATTCTGAAAATGAAAAAACGACAGAAAAACGACAGTCAAACGACACTGAAACGTCGCAGAAACACACAAACAAGAATGAAAAGAATGATAAGAATGAAAAGAAGAGTAATATAAAGCGTTTCACGCCACCTACATACGAGCAAGTCTTCGGTTATTGCAAAGAGCGGAACAATAGCGTTGATGCAAATGTTTTTATTGACTTTTACGAATCCAAAGGTTGGATGGTTGGTAAAAACAAGATGAAAGACTGGAAGGCAGCAGTACGGAACTGGGAACGGAATAGGGGTACTGGAGCAGTAAGAAGAGAGAAAAAGAATCCTGCACACTTGGATTGCGAGAGAAATCATGATTTTGATTCTTTGGAACAGCAGTTGTTACAGAAACAGTTAGGAGATGAATTATAACGTGAGTGAGATTAGAGACTTGATCGCAGTCAACTACGAAACAGAACAGCCGACAGTATCTGCAAGAAATCTGCATGAACAGTTACACATCGAGACACCGTTCAAGAAATGGATTGATCGAATGTGTGAATATGGGTTTGAAGAGTATAAAGACTTTTGGACAAAAATGTCCGAAAGTACCGGAGGACGACCATCAACAGAATATGAGATTTCTATCGATATGGCAAAACAGATCTGTATGATTCAAAGATCGCCAGAAGGAAAACAGATCCGACAGTATTTCTTGGATCTTGAGAAAGCCTGGAATACACCAGAGCAGATATTTGCAAGAGCATTGAAGATGGCAGATAAAACGATAGACAAGCTCAAATCAGACAACGCAATACTGATTGAGGATAACGAAAGAATGAAACCAAAAGAGATATTTGCGGATGCAGTTTCCACGAGTGATACATCTATCCTGATCGGAGAGTTGGCTAAGATTCTTCGTCAAAACGGAGTACAGACGGGGCAAAATAAACTGTTTGAATGGATGCGATGCAATGGTTATCTGATCAAGAGAAAAGGCTCTGATTGGAATATGCCAACGCAGCGAGCAATGGATATGGATCTATTCGAGATCAAGGAAACAGTGATCAATCAGCCAAATGGATCAACGAAGATCAGCAAGACAACGAAAGTTACAGGAAAAGGGCAGCAGTACTTTATCAATAAGTTACTCGCAGCAATGTAATAAAAATAAGACTCTCCGGTTGATCACTGCCTGCAAGACACTATAAACCATGATTGTTGTTTAATAAAAAGTCGTAGTATTAGTCGTGGTAGCTGTGGATTTAGGAATGATCTTAAGTGACCAACAACAGCACAAAGGGATCATATGCAGGCAGTGATCAGCCGGAGAGCTAAATTATATACCACATGTAACTATTAACCGCATAAGAAACAGCCAGTATAAGCCATGAGCCTGCTGCCTAAGGCAGTGGGCAGAAAGGAGAACTGATGGCAGATTACAGCAAAGGATTTAAAAGACGTGTTGTGACACTGTGGATCAAGCATAACATGTCATCAAATGAGATCAGCAGATCATCCGGAATCGATCATAAGACACTGATGAAGTGGTATAAGCGTTTCTACCCTGAGATAACAGGGGGGGGGCGAGACAAAACACGAAGGTTTGCAGTGGCATTATGTAGGCAATTGTGCCGGATATCATAAGTAAAGGAGTATGATCAGACAGCTTAACTTTCTATCTGATTAAGATTCTTCAAGTAACTATTAACGAAGCAAGCAAACATAAACATATTTTTTCAGGTTTTTTGTATTTTTTATTTTTCACAAACTAGATTTGGTATTACAATTTTTCAACAAATCGCGAAACGAAGAATCACAGCAGTTTATATGATCAAGCAAAGAATAATGAGAAAGTGATCAGTATAAGCTGTTTCAGGTAGAAAGTTAAGCTGTCTGAGAAAACGATATGAGATATAAAGAAAATTTCAAGAAAGGAATGGTACGACTGATCATCTCAACAGGGATAAGCTACAAGAAGCTGTCAGAGCTGACAACGATCAGTCAGCCAACATTGAAAAAATGGGATGATGAATACCGGCAGGAGTGCCTGGATGAGAAGAAAAGAGAAGCTGAGAAACTAAAGAAGCAGGAAGAAGAGAACATGAGATGCACGGCGTGGCATCAGTATGGATCTGGTGCAGGTCGGTTTGAGTAAGAGGAAGTAAAATGACAGAGCAAAAAGAACAAGAAATCGTAGATAGAATTGAAAAGAGAGTTTTAGAAAAACTTGAAAAGAGTGTATGCAAAGAAGATACACAGAAAGTATTACAAAAACCAAGAAATAAATGGTTTAGAGATGCAAATGGATCCGGAACAGATTCGTTAATGGCAAATGCATTGGGAAATTCGTTCGTAGCATGGAGTGCATGGGAGCAGATTCGGCGATTAACATGTGTTGCTTGCGGAAAGAAATATGTAAGGCAGCTTACAGAAGACGATCATGCAGAAGAGGTATGTGAGCAGATTTGCCAGACAATTTATGATATTGCAATGATGAGAAAGAAGGATGATCAGAATGGGGAAGCTTGATAAAGAACAAGAGGCCAGAATGGCAGGAATGGCATATGCGTTAGGCATTGCAGAAAAAAAGGGAATTGATGGATTAAGAAAAGAGCTTCAGATGCGAGGAGCATTGAGAGTTGGACTTCTGATCGACAACGACAGATTAGATAAAGCTTTTGAAATCCTAGCAACAACACTCTATGGAAACATCATGACAACAGCATTATCAGCACTGGCAGATAGCGAAGGCTTTGGAGAAAAGAGACTTCGAAGATTCAAAGAAGCATATGATCATAAATCCATGTGCCTGGTATCTCTGGATCAGTACGCAGAACATTTTGTAACATTTGAAGACATGGCATTAGATTTAAAGAAACGTTATAACATCGACATGAATGCAGAAATGATTGCATCAAACCAGGAAGTGATCGATAAAGGGCGAAGAGTGTTACCGAATGTGATCAAGTTATTGGAGCATGAGAATCAACACGAGGCAGCAGATGTATTAAGAGAACATTTACATGAGGCGGTGGCAGTATGGTAAACAAGAAAGAATTTAAAGGCTACATCTGTGAGATCACAGGCAAGAGAATCAATGAGATGAAGTTGTGTCCGGACAAGCAGCAGAAGTTAAAGGTTCGGATCAAGTGTGATAAGAGCTGCATTTATTGCGAGAAGGAGAAAAAAGCAGATGAGCGATGACTGGAAAGAACAAAAGAAACGACAAAAAGCCATCTTTACGACACAGCAAAATCTGCCATACGAAGTGAAAGTAAGAAGAGCAGAATTAAGAGCAAGAGAGTTTATACAAGAACTTGATCGCAGAGGAATGAATGCACATGTAAGTGTAGGCGGTTTGGATAGTATCGTGCTTTTGATGTTTTTAAGAAGTAGGGGGATCGATGTACCTGCAGTATCAGTATCATCCTTGGAAGATAAAAGCATTATCAAAGTACATAAGCAGCTTGGAGTAATATCATTGCGACCAGGAAAACCAAAGACAGAAATCTTACAAGAGTTTGGTTTTCCAGTGATCAGCAAGAAGATTGCAGGACGAATTGACACATTACAGAATCCAACAGATCGCAATAAGACAGTCAGACATGCGATTATAACTGGAGAATGTGGAGCACAAGGACATTTTGCAAAGAACAGCCGAATGAAACTGCCAAGAAAATGGCTGCAGTTGTTCGCAGGATACGAAAACGAGAATGAAGGTGTGAATTATCAGATTGCACCGTTCAAAGTAAGTAATAAGTGTTGTTTATACATGAAAGAAAAGCCGTGTGAAATATACGCAAAAGAAAACAACAGTGCACCATTCCTGGGACTTATGGCAAGTGAAGGTGGACAGAGAGAAGAAGCATTAGTAGAGCATGGTTGCAATTATTTTGGAAAGTCGGTAATCCGATCAGCACCATTTGCACCATTCTTACGACAAGATTTACTGCAACTTGCATTAGATCTTGATGTTCCAGTGCCAGAAATCTATGGAGAAATCGCAAGGAAAGCAGATGGAACGCTGTATACGACAAAAGCACAAAGAACAGGATGCTCGATGTGTGGATTCGGAGTGCATCTCGAGAAAAGACCACATCGATTTGACATGTTAAGAGAACGCAACGAAAAAGAATGGGAGTTCTGGATGTATCGATGTTGCACAGATCCAGAAACAGGAGAACGATTCGGATGGGGACGTGTCTTAGATTACATTGGAGTAAGATGGGAAGATAAGTGGGAACCGGAGCCGGAGCAGTTAGAATTTCATTTTTGTTAAGAAGGAAAGGAGATAGTGAAGATCTATGTTGATACAAGCAGAAGATAAAACGATTTTGAATACGCAATGTATACGAGATATATGGATTTACAAACATCAGTTCAAAGATAAAGAAAAGAAATACTATGTTGAATGTGACATGACAGGAGGTATGCCTAAAACTGTTAAGATATGTAATACAAGAGAGGAAGCAGAGAAAACACTAGAACAGATACTTAGTCAGTACGACAGAGGACAGAGAGTCATTAAGATCAAGTAATTGTTAAAGAAAGTTAAGGAGAAGAGAATATGAATGAACAAATTACAATACATTTAGATAATTTAACCGAAGAAGAAAGAGAACAGTTCAAAAAGCTGTTAGAAAAAGGAAACAAGGAAAGTCGTGTGTGGGAACCAGAAGATCGAGAGATATATTACTATATAGATGAATATAGTTGTGCGACAAAGGATAATTGGGAAGGTCTAGGGGTGGATATAGATAGATTTGATATAGGAAATGCATTTAAGACTAGAGAGGAAGCAGAAATCGCATTAGAAAGAGCACGAGTAAAAACAGAATTGGAAAGATATGCTTTAGAACATAACGACTCAAAAAAAGAGGCATGGGATGGAAATAATTTTCACTTCGAAATAGCATGTGGGTATCTTTCAAAAGAATGTATCAGTGTATCAACAAATACGGGTCCTTACCGTGGAGAATCTATAACTTATTTTACATCTAAGGAAATCGCGGAGGGTGCAATCAAATCTGTTGGAAAAGACCGAATCTTGAAATATTTGTTCGGTGTAGATTGTGAGGAGGAAACAAATGATTAACAGTAATATCCTTAGCCCAGAATTTGAAAGGTGGTGTCGATTATGAATTTAGAAAGAGAGAAAAAGAATTTCAAGGATCATAAAGCGACGTTTACAGATTTCGGGAACATAAAGATATTAGACTTCCAAAAACCAAATAGTTCATATTATAGAATCAGATTTTTATTTGAAGAGGATTTTTACAGATTGTATATTTCCGGCGATCTTGGAGAATTAATTGCAGCAAATTATTGCAATATGTGTTGGGATAAGTTTGAGGATTTCACAGACAATATCGGGTATTTTGATGAAAAAATAATCTGCCATAATAGACCAATTTTTGCATATGATTATGAAACAGCAAAAGCAGATGTTATGAAACACATAAAAGAATACGATCTTTATGATGAGGTTATAGACGATCAAGACGAGTTTATGTCAGAAGAAGATATAGTCGAAGAATTTTTAGAAGATGTCTTTGATGATTTTACAGAAGAAAGAGGAATCGGACACTATGGATATGAAAAGCTTTCAGAGATTGATCCAGACATTTTTGAAGTTATTGAAGATTTTGGTAAGAGATCGACAGGAATACTTGACTTGTACATGCTGGCTTTCAAATTAGCAAAAGAACAACTGAAAGAGGTGGAATAAGATGAACATTGGAAAAGCGTTTGCAGTATTTCAACAAATAGAGTCTAAAAAATATACAAAAGATGAAAAGTACGAAGCGATACATGATGTAATAAATGCAGCGACAATAAACAGTATCACAAAAAAGCAGGTGTTAAATGTAGTGTCATGGTTGTTCAATAAGCAACAAAAATATAGATGGCACGACTTAAGAGATAATCCGAATGACCTGCCAGAAGATAATAAACAAGTTTTAGTTTCTATAAAAGATGGGTGCATTCACAGAACATGGCATGACTCTCACGGATGGAGAAACCGTAACAGTAAAATTAGATATTATAGCGATAAAAGTGTTTTGGCATGGCGAGAGATTGAAGAATTTGAAAGTGAGGTAGAAGATGAAAATTAATGCAAAACAACCAAGTATTAAAACATACACATTAAGTCACTTCAAAATTGGAGAGGTGTGTATGGGTGTGAGAGATGAACATTATTACCTTGTGGTTAAATCAGAAAAAGAAAAGAAACAGATTGTTGATTTAACAGAGAACGAGATTATAAGAGATGCAGGATATATGAGATTTATACCTGCGACAGCAGAACTTAATATCAAGGATGTGGGGTAAAAGAAAAATGCCAAAGGAGTGGGAACGTGATTACAAAGACGCAATTCAAGGACGCATGCAAAAAGGCAGCTATTTATACAATTATGAGCAATCCAGAAAGAATCAGTGATAATTGCATAAACGATGAAGAAGTGGCAGGAATCCTAGTAAGATTTTACAAAAGAATTTATAAAAAAGTATATGGAGAAAGTGAGGAATCAATAGATGTAAATGACATAGATAAAATATACGTTATCGCATTTGAATGTTTATACAAAGATGATGGAATAACGCCAAATTATGTAATATATCAAGAAAATATGTTGTGTTTAACAAGCATAAATGCTTTATATGAAATTTTAAGAAGCAAAATCGAAGATGATTATTGCGAATTAGAAAGAGACATTGACGGTTTATTAAATATGTGGAGTGACGACTAACAAGGTGGAATAAAGGAGGTTACAGAACATGGGAAAGACAATAGAAAAAATAGAGAGTGTAGCAAAGACGTTAAATGGACGACACATGCCGAAACCTTACGAAGTGTACAAACACTTTAAAGGGAACTTATATGTTGTCCTTAATGTTGCTCGCCATACAGAGACAAAAGAATTACTTGTAGTATATGCTGCTACAAAAGAAATGCAAAGAATCTATGCAAGACCATTAGAAATGTTTATGAGTGAAGTAGATCACGAAAAATATCCAGAGGTAAAGCAGAAATACAGGTTTGAGAGTATTATGGAGGATGATTTATGATCATAGGATTTTTAAGTGGCTTATTCATTGGATCGGTAGCTGGTGCAGCAGTAATGACTTTATGTCATGCAGCGAAAGAAAGGGATGATCTATGAGCAACAGAAAGACGATAACAGAATTTCTAGGAAAGCTGTTATACGAAGAAAAATTATGTGGTATGGGGATGTACTGGGCGAAAGAAGTAGTTGTAGATTACGGATCATCAAAAGCTAAGACAAAAAGAATTGATTTTATGCAGTATATACCAGACGGACAGTGCAGCATATCGTCCCTGGAAAAAGGAATTTTCATTTGCTATGAAGTAAAAAGCTGCAAAGAAGATGTTTACAGCGGAAATGGACTAAATTTCTTGGGAGAGAAAAATTATATAGTAACAACAATGCAGTGTTATGAAGATCTATTGCCAGACATTCAATCTGGAAAGTTGGACAGATACATAAAACAAAATCATCCAGAGTCTTATAATCATTATGGAATCATGGTTGCCATGCCTAGAGGATGTTGGAAAGCTGACAAATCTGATAAGAAAATAACGGATAGAAGCATAACGGATGAATGGCATTTAGTTATTATGAAAAAATGCGGTAAAGCATTAAGGAGAAAAAGCTTAGTAGAATTATTATTTTGTATGCTTAGAGCAAAAGGAGAATGAAAAATGTTTAAAGTCAAGAAGAAATCAACAGAGAAGATATATACAGTATTTGCTGTCCAGAAAGATAAGTTCGAGTGTACGGAATTTCTTATTTACGATGATATATGGGGCTGGGTATGGCGATCTCCGTTAGATTATGTGCCAGTGGAGGTAGAGAATGAATAAGCGACAGGCGAAGAAGGAAAGAGACAAGCTAATAATAGCAAGAAGAACGTATAAAGGAACAAGACTTAAGAAAAGGCACGACAAGAAAATTTGGGGAATGTTAAAGAAAAATTTCGACAACTGCGAAAAATTAAGATCACTAACTCTTTATAATCAACGCAAAAAAAACAGAAGATATCGCACTGAAAAATGGGAGGAAGAAAATTTATACAAAGAATGTAGAAATTGCAGACATAAATATTCTACACTCGAATGTGAATTATGCGTAAATTTTGATATGTACGAGGAGGCTCTATGACAAGAGCAGAAAAAATAACAGAATTGTATAACTATTGTAATATACATGGTTGTTGTGAGATATGCAAATTAGAAGATTTGTCACTAGGATGCAACTTTCAAGAAATGGCGGATACGACAATAAATGCTTTGTATGAGATAATAGAAAAATATGTCGTTGATGGGATATTATATAGGCTTAACAATTTGAAAAATATTAAGAAGTTAAACGAAACGGAGGAAGGAATATGGAGAGATTAACAGAATACAGCTGCGGAGTGGCAGTTATCAAAAATAAGAACCTTATCAATAAAGCAATGTATGATCTTGCACACTATGAAGATACAGAGTTGACACCAGAAGAAGTCAAAGAATTGAAACAGGCGAGTAAGAATGTTCAAGTAGATTATTCATTATTGGATTATTACAAAACATTAGGAACACCGAAAGAGTGTAGAGAGGCACGAGAAAAACAGAAGCCACACAAGGTTAAGTTCAAACAATGGGAGGATACAAAGTGTACTTGTGGATATGAGTTTTCAAGAGATCTTGGGGATGGACATCATGACATTCCGATTGAACGTAAGACAAATTACTGTCCTGATTGCGGTCAGAAATTGCAGTGGGATGATAAAGCATAAAAAATAGGAGTGCTTGCGCAACTCCCAAATAAAAACTATGTAAGATCATTATAAATGAAATAGAGGAGGAGCGCAAGTATGGCAGAACAGGCAATTATATTAACGAAAGATATGTTAGAAAAGATTATTGTAATATCATCTGAAAATGCGGCCAAAGTAGCTATTGACAAGGTTGAGAAAGAAAGAACACATCAGATCAAACGACAATCAAATAAAATGCTGCATAATACAAAATTATTATTGACCACTTATAGAGAATTAAAATGTAATGCAGAAGAATCTATTTATGGAAAAACACAGATGCAAGAAAGTGCAGCAGATATCTTAGACACAATGATGAATATATATGATGATCATATCATTGTTGATTCTATCAGAAGAAGTGCAACTAGAACTGCAATCATGGTCCAGCATATTGAAAAAATGTTGGAAATATATGAGATGTATGCTAAAGCTGGCAATTGTATTGACCAAAGACAATGTGATGTAATTTACCAAATGTATATTGCACCAGAGAAGAGTTCAGTAAGTAAATTAGCAAAGAAACATCATTGTTCCAAAGAAACTATTTATAAGGACATACATATTGTAATACAAAAACTATCCTCTCTAATCTTTGGAATTGACGGAATTAAGGGATTTAGGGAGTAGGAGAGAGGAAAACACGATTACAAAATAAGTAAATTGCAATTACAATATGTACATGATAGAATTATAGATGTAAAAGATTCATAAAAAACCAAAGAGGAGCTCCTTATAAAAAGGGGCTCTTTTTACTATATATTTATTATTTATACAATGTGAACAAATGTTCGACTGTATGTTTGTAAGGTATTTTCTGAAATACTTATAGCATTCCTCTAACGATAATATTATAATATAAATAGGATTATGGTTTATGGAAGGAGGATCAATATGGTAGAAGCATTAAACGTTGCAAATTCTATTTTGTATAGAGCTTTTAATGAAAACATTGATATTACTCCTATGAAAATGCAAAAAATGATTTATTTAGTCTACAAAAGTTATTATAAACGCACTGATAAAAAACTTTTTGATGAAAAATTTGAAGTGTGGAAATATGGTCCAGTATTACCTAGTGTTTATGATGCTTTTAAAGTAAATGGGGCGAATGCAATTAGAGAATATCATAAAGAATCTAACGGAAGCGTATTTGTTGTTAACGAAGATACTTCAAGAAATTTTAAAGATGTATTGGACTTAATATGGAATAAATATAAACATTACGATGGAATTAGGCTATCTGAAATGACACATAGGAAAAACACTGCTTGGTGGAAAGCTGTACAAAGGAAAGATAAATATTTAGATGATCAAGATATTTCTAAAGAGGAGAATTATGTAAAATGAATGAAGAATCAAAAAATGAAGATTTTCTCTTTGGAAAAGCGGAAGTCGAGATGGATGAACCAATAGATGATGAAGCTGGATTCCCGGAATCAATGGATGCAGATTCTTTAGAAGCTCGACAATTGGAAATAAAAGAAAAGGATAAAGACCGAAATGACAAAAAATATTTTACAGCATTTAGATTAATTGTTGGTTGTTTGGTGTTTTTAGGATTGGTATTTTTGATTGATACAATAGTTACAATTATTTCTGGAAAATCCAGTGAAACAACAAATTCAATTATCGAGATCATAAAGACATTACTATTCACGTTAAGTGGATATTTATTTGCACGAAAAGATAATCAGGATTGATATTAGGAGAACACAATTGAGTGAAATCATAAAATGGTGTAATTTAAATACAGGATTTATTTCAGCCATATTGTCTTTAATGACAATTATGATAAGTGTCTTAGCAATAATAATTTCAAAAAGGATGACATTTATTCCATATAAGAAAAAATTGATTGCAGTACCAACATATATAAAAAAGAAAGATAAAATATATATTCAACTCTTGATAGTTAATAATGGATTTGCAACTATTGTAATTGATAATATATCCATTAATAATAATCAAAAAGAAGTTTTAGGAATGCCGAAAATGAAAAAACCGTTGATTATAAAAGGAAGTCAATGCATAAAAATAAATGTCAGAATTAAAGAATGCGAGAAATTTGTTGACGATAATGCTATTGATTTGAATAATAAGATTTGGATAGATATTCGAGATATAGATGGTAAGAAATATATATTCAAAAATAATTTTCCAGTAGGATAAAAGAAATGAGCTACAAAAAAAATTCTAGTTCATTTCTTTTTTTTATTGATAAAATCAGAATGAGAGGTGGTGATATGCCAAGAGCAAGAGATCCTAATAGGGATAAAGCTTTTGAAATATATAAAAAACATAATGGAGAAATCCAAAACAGAGAAATATCAAAGAAGCTTAATGTATCAGAAAAAACGATAAGTGGATGGAAATGCAAGGATAAATGGAATGATAAATTGAACGGAGTACTCCAAACAAATACGGAGTACTCCAAACCGAAAAAAAATATAAAAAAGAAAGCCGTTGTTGAAGAAGTTGATAAGGTTATGAAAAATGACGAATTGACTGATAAACAGCGGCTTTTTTGCATCTATTATGTGAGGTGTTTTAATGCCACAAAGGCATATCAGAAAGCATATCAATGTAGTTATGAAACTGCTATGGTTAATGGATCTATGTTACTAAGAAATACTAAGATAAAATCAGAGATCAATAGTCTTAAACAAAATCGTCTTAATCGTGAATTTCTATCAGAAGAGGATATTTTCCAAAAATACATGGATATCGCTTTTGCTGATATTACGGATTATGTCTCGTTTGGAACAGAAGAAGTAGCAGTAATGTCAATGTATGGACCTGTGGAAATAAAAAATCCAAAGACTGGAGAAAAAGAAATACTAAAGCAAACAGCAAATGTCGTTAGATTCAAGGATTCTACAGAAATAGACGGAACAATTTTATCTGAAGTAAAACAAGGACGTGATGGTGCAAGTATTAAATTAGCTGATCGCATGAAAGCTTTGCAATGGTTGTCAGATCATATGAATATGGCAACAGAAGAACAAAAAGCTAAGGTTGAACAAATGAAGGCTCGAACAGAGCAAATTCAGCATAGTGGAAATAATAATGAATCTGATGCGGTTCAATCTTGGATGGATGCTGTAAAAAAAGCGAGGGAATCAGATGGATGATAGAGTATTACATGATTTCCTTGTAGAGAGTATTCCTTTATGGCAGCAGAATCCAGTTCAATTTTTTGAAGAAGTTCTTTCCTTTTATCCAGATGAATGGCAAAAAGAAGCAGCATTTGCTTTAAGAGATAATCCAAAAGTAACGATAAAATCCGGACAGGGTGTTGGAAAAACAGGATTTGAAGCTGCAACATTGTTATGGTTTTTAAGCTGTTTTGAGAATGCAAGAGTTGTTGCAACAGCCCCAACACTGCACCAGTTGAACGATGTTCTATGGGCAGAGGTTTCAAAGTGGCAAAGTAAATCTCCGTTATTGAAGGAGATACTACAGTGGACCAAAACAAAAATATCTATGATTGGCAGCAAAGAACGTTGGTATGCAGTAGCAAGAACAGCAACCACTCCAGAAAATATGCAAGGATTCCATGAGGATAATATGCTATTTATCGTTGATGAAGCTTCTGGTGTTGCAGATCCGATCATGGAAGCAATCTTAGGTACTCTGACAGGATCAAATAATAAATTGCTACTTTGTGGAAACCCGACAAAAGCAAGCGGTACATTTTACGACAGCCATACATCGGATCGTAAATTATATTATTGCATCACTGTAAACTCCGCAGAGTCTAAAAGAACTAATAAGGACAACATTGATTCTCTGATCAGAAAATATGGAGAAGAAAGTAATGTTGTCAGAGTCAGAGTAAAAGGATTGTTTCCTAAACAAGATGACGATGTTTATATGCCGCTGGAAATGCTTGAGGCATCAATCATCTTGGAAGAGATACCACCGGCTGATATTTGTACTTTAGGAGTTGATGTGGCTCGATTTGGAAATGATGATACAGTGATCGCAAGAAATATGAATAACAAGATCACATTAGAAAAAATCAGACATGGGCAGGACTTAATGAAAACTGTCGGAGATGTTGTTGTAGAGTGTAGGAATATCAGAGAAAAGTTTAAATATAAAAAAACAATATATGTGATCATAGATGACACTGGTCTTGGTGGCGGAATAACAGATCGTTTGAATGAATTAAAATCGGAGGGAAAACTATCAGGTATAGTGATCGTTCCGGTCAATTTTTCTGCTGCCGTTCCAGATAAGAAAGCATCAGAAAAATATCATGATATCACATCCTATGCATGGTCCATATTGAGAGATATGTTAGAAGAAAAAGAAGCAATATTACCAAATGATACAGAACTTCTTGCACAATTAAGTGCAAGAAAATATGATCTTAGTTCATCAGGAAAGATACGACTAGAATCAAAAAAAGCAATGAAAGAACGCATCGGAGAGTCACCAGACAGAGCTGATGCTGTTGTTTTATCTTGCTATAGAAACAAAATTAAACCAATCAGCGTTCCAGGAAGTGATATTGGAACAAAAGATAGTTACTGGAGGTGAAATAGCATTGTATGATGAAGTAGGTCGCATTGGTCAAAACCGGTGGGGCGGTAGCTTTTACGAAGAATTTCTCCCAGAGTTGAGAGGTCAACGAGGAGTAAAGGTATATACGGAAATGGAGTCTAACGATGATGTGATTGGAGCAATCATATTTGCGTTAGATACATTGCTTAGACAGGCACAGTTTTCCGTAGAGCCACAGGGAGACGATAAAAAGGATATAGAAGCAGCGGAGTTCGTTGAGTCTTGCATGGATGATATGCAGAGTACATGGACTGACACAGTATCGGAAATCTTATCATTCCTTACATACGGTTGGTCGTATCACGAGATCGTATATAAGAGGAGATCAGGGCGAACAGGAAACCCTAAGACGAACAGCAAATATAACGATGGTTTGATTGGATGGAGAAAGCTTCCTATCCGATCACAGGATTCTTTGTATCAGTGGGAGTATGACGATGAAGATAATCTTATCGGCATGACCCAAATGCCACCGCCAAACTTTGGGCTTTATACGATTCCACTGGAAAAGGCAATTCATTTCAGAACCAGATCCAGAAAAGGGAATCCGGAGGGACGAAGCATATTAAGAAATGCTTATCGTTCCTGGTACTTTAAGAAAGGTATTCAGGAATTTGAGGGAATCGGAATCGAAAGAGATCTTGCCGGTATACCTATGATCACACCGCCAGAAGAAGGGGTTGACTTATACGATCCAAACGATGAACAAGGATCAAGGATGTTAGCATGGGCAAATAGTCTGGTGAGAAATATCAGACAAGACAAGAGTGCTGGAATCGTGTTACCACCGGGATTTAAGTTCGAGCTTGTTTCCACAGGTGGAAGCAGACAGATTGATACGAACGAGATCATAAATCGTTATGATAGCCGCATAGCAATGACAACGCTTGCGGATTTTATTTTGCTTGGACATGAGCACACTGGATCATTTGCACTGTCCGATGATAAGACAGAGTTATTTGCTGTAGCGATTGGATCATACCTTGACATTATTTGTGAGGCATTCAATAACCAAGCGATCCCAAGATTGATTGATCTAAACGGAGAACATTTCAAAGGGATCACGGACTACCCGAAGATGGTTCACGGAGATATTGAAAAGATCGACATGAACAAATTAGCACAGTACATTCAGGCAATGGTTGGCACTGGTGTATTGATCCCTGACGACGAACTGGAAACATATGTTCGAGAAGCTGCTAATTTGCCGCCAAAGGTAGCTGACGATGAAAGATTCATTGATCCGGACAGAGAAGATCAGCAGACGAACGATCTTGGATCACATGGAAATAATGTACATCCAGAGGACAATCAAGACGTTGCCGAAGATGATGGAAAGGTACAGGAAGCAAAGAAACGATTAGGAAGGAGCTGATTATATGTTCCTATTCCGAAAGGTTAAGAAGCGTGGATCAATGAAGCCAAATGATGTGAAAGAGGCATTAGAGAGGTTTCTTAATAGCAGTAGCCCAGAATTAACACGCTTGCTGGTCAGATATTGGAAGGATCAGCAGACAGTTTTTACATTTAAGGAGATCCGAGAAGCTATTCAGGCTGGTGTGATCTCCAAGGAATCTGTAGAAGAATGGCAACAGGATTATTCAAAACTGGTTCATGATAAGATTGCACCAGAGATGGTTAAAGCAATGAAAGCTGGTGCTAAAAATCAAAACCAGCACAAAGGAATAGACATTGGATATAAATTTGATGCAGATCATTGGGCGGTATCTGATTGGTTGGAAAAGCACACAGCTGAGCTTGTAACGAATTGTACAAGAGTACAGAAAGATGCAATTCAGTCAATGATCGATCTAGGTATAAGAAAGCATATGGGGACAGATGAACTTGCAAGGTTTATCCGTCCTTGTATTGGTTTAACGAAGCCACAGACACAAGCGGCTATGAAATACTATGAGAATATCAAGGAAGAGCTTACTAAGAAACATCCTAGGACAAGTCCAGAGAAGATCGAGAAAATGGCGAGAGATAAGCAAATGAAGTATGCAGAGAAAAGGCTAAGAGAAAGAGCCGTCACGATCGCACAGACCGAAAGAGCGTTTGCATATGAGTATGGCAGATATCAGCATATAAAGAATCTTGTCGATCAAGGCATATTGCCACCACAGGATAAAAAATGGTCTGCCACGGACAGTGAGAATACATGCAGCACATGTAGAGAACTGAACGGAAAAGTTGTTGGAATGGACGAAGAATTTGCCCCAGGTAAGATACTTCCTCCGCTTCATCCGAGGTGTAAATGCTGTGTTATGTATGTCAATTCAAAATCTATGGCTGCAGCGTATGAAACAGAAGAAGATGAACTGCGAGAGTACAGCACAGAGGAAATAGAGACTCTTGCTAATAAAATGTCAGAGATTGCAGACAAACATCTTGATCTTGAAAGCTCATGGAGTGGAAAGGTCGTAGTTGATGATGATTCTGGTGTTTATGGTATCCAGTGGAACGGAGATATTATAACCAGACATGAAACAGCCCAACATATTTTGTTACATGAACAGTTACACGCTAGATCAGTTACAAAATATGATCGTAAAATGTATAAACAGTATGAGAACATGGAAGAGGGTTCGGTACAGTTTGCAGCACAGGAGATTAGCAAGAAAGAGAATATACAAATTCTTGAATCACAGTACGATCATATGACAGAAGCTTTAAGAAATATAAATAAAGTTGCTGGGTTATTTAAAAATGATTATGATTTTGCAATGAAGCTTATTTCTGTTCCGTTACCAGATAGGTATGACTGGCTGAATAATATGATCTATGATAAAATGATGTTATCAGGAAATATTGAAGATTATCAGAAGGTATCGCACTGGATGGAGGCTTTAGAAAATGGAAAAACATCTTGAATTAAAAGAAAGATTCGATCAGCTAATGAAACAAGATATGGATGTATCAGAACACGAACAAGAATGGTTTGAATTACTGGACGATATGCATGAATGGTTAAAGGATAGGACAATTCCGAGAAATATTCGTAGGCAGTTTGAACCTTTAGGGATGTTAGAAGTAACTATGAAAATCTGTGACGGAATCCATTACGCAAATGGAACTGGACGATATGCAAAGAAAGAAGAATGATGAAGTACAAAGCAATAGAGCAGACAGTTCAGGCAGTGCAGATCACACCCGATATTGAGATGATCGCCCCTGACTGGCTTGCTAAGAAAATGAATACCGAAGAAATTATGATAGATCGTGCACAGCGTGACGGAGCAATCTCCGTTATTGGATGTACGATCTATTTTAATGCACGGAGATATAAAGGCAGCAGACTTGTTGCAAGAATAGGAGACTATGTTGTAAAAGATTCAGTCGGTCGATTAAATGTAGTTCGTAAGAATGACTTTGATCGGCTGTACAAGAAGGAGGAAGCATGAGATATTTTAACGATTATATACGATCCCCAGCACAGACACAGGACAGTATACGAAAGTCCTTGAATCGAGTAGATATTACTAAGAAGGACGAAGAAAAGCAGTACGTCTTTGGATGGGCTAAGATTGCAGTCGATGAGAACGGAAAACAGCTGGTTGACCGCCAGAACGATTTAATTGATCCGGAAGAACTAGAACAGACAGCATATACCTATGTAGAGTTCTATCGTGAAGCCGGAGAGATGCACGAGCGAGGCGGTGCAGGCGTTTTAATCGAGAGTATTATATTCACTAAGGAAAAGATGAAAACTCTCGGTATAGAGGAAGGTACGTTGCCTGAAGGCTGGTGGGTTGGTTTCCACATCACAGACGATGAGGTCTGGGCAAAGATTAAGGACGGAACTTATACGATGTTCAGTATTGAGGGCAAAGCGAAACGTATTGAAGTCGAGGAGGAAGAATGATGGACAAATATATCGGTGCAAAATTGATTCAGGCAGAACCAGAAAGAAATCCGATCACAAAGGAAATCACAGGATACAAGGTTGTATACCCAGATGGGTACGAATCATGGTCTCCGAAAGATGTTTTTGAGAAAGCATATATGAAAGTGAATGATAATAAAAATCTTCCATCTGGAGTAAGTATCGGACCAGAAATGGTCGATGATTTTATTGCATCTACGGAGACAATCACGATGGGAGAGACAACAACAGTTGTTCGTTGTGTGCTTCGAAATGGTTTTGATATCGTGGAATCATCTTCGTGTGTTGATCCAAAGAATTACGATGAAAAGATCGGCAAAGATATTTGCATGGGAAGGATCAAAAACAAAATCTGGGAACTGTTAGGATTTTTGCTACAACAGGCATGGCAAGGAATTAACTAGGAGATGATCGCATTCTTAAGATTAAGAAATCACACCGACAGGATGAATGGATCGTGTACAATCCTGATTGCTTTGAATTGCACCATACGCACTGTAGGAATAAAAGAGTTGCGATCGCAATTAAGAAGAATGTAGAACGTAGAAGAGTTCCAACATCCAGAAATCTAAGGACCTTGGAAAGCCACATAAGACTGACTGGGAATAAGAACTATAAAAAAAAGATTCAGAAGATCATTGAGGAAGTGAAATCTGAAATGAGAAACTGAAATTTATTCTAAAATTAAGTGAAATCTGAAATGAAAATAGACCATTTTGTAAAAAATGCAAATTGGTCTATTTTTTGTATCAAAAATGCAATTTTCGTGTTCAAAACTCGAAAAAGTGTCGTTAGAAAGGAGGAAACATGAAAACAAAAGGAAAGACAAAGCTGGAAGATCTGGAAGTAAAAAAGATCGATGCAGTAGATATCGGAGCAGATCAGAAAGCAAATATCCTGATTAAAAAGAGAGGAGGTACAGGAGAGCCGAAGGGAAACTTTTTCAAGAGATTCTTTAATGCGTTTTGTGACAGCCTAGGAGTAAATTCAGAGGATGTCAGGAAATCCATGGAAGATGAAGCAACATCCTTTGATGATGTAATGAACGAAAAAAAGATCTATGACGTAAGGGATCAGATCTGGAATGCTTGTAACTCTCTGGAGCAGTCGATCGTGTCAATCTTACTCGATAAAGAGTGTGAGGATAAACAGGCAGCAATCGCACAGAGCATTGATCAGTTTAAGGCATTTTCGGATGATGCATCCAAGTCTTGGATCAAATTAGAACGTGCAGCAACAGACAAAGAAGATACTGTTGTTGCGGATGATTTTGAGATCGCAAAAATGCAAGAAGTCATTGAAAAATCTTGTGATCCAGAAACTATTAACAAAGAAAAAAAAGAAAAGGAGAATGAAATGGCATTTGATATTTCAAATATGACAGAGGAAGAAAAGAAAGAAGCATTAAAAGCATTACAGGATGATGCAAATGCAAAAAAAGAGGATACTGCAAAAAGAGCTGATATTGATGGACAGGTTCAGGAAGCAGTGAATAAAGCAATGGAAGGTGTTACAAAGGACTTCATTTCTATGATGGAGAAGATCATGGAACCAATCCAGAAGAGAGCAGAGGAAGCAGAACAGAAGTCCTTAGAAGAAGTTGCTAAGAAGTATGAACTCTTAGGAACAAAAGCAGAGGAATTAGTGCCAGTTCTGAAATCCATGAAAGCAACATCCGATGAAGCTTATAACAAGTTCATTGCATCCATGGATAACAACCTTGCGGTAATTCAGAAATCAGGTCTGTTTGAGGAAATCGGTAAATCTGGTGGAGCTCACACAGGAAATGACGATACAGAAGGTGTTGCAAAGATGAACGCAAAGGTAGCAGAGATCAAAAAGTCTATGCCAAACCTTACTGATGCACAGGCACAGGATATCGTTATGCAGAATGATCCTGAATTAAGAGCAATGTTCGATAAATAAGAAAGGAGGTACAGAGAAGATGGCAAACAGAACATATGAATACAATCCAACTGGTGGAAGCCCAGTGATCAATGTTACAGCTGGAGCAGAACTCAAAACAGCCGTAGCAGTTTTATTAACAAAAGATGGAGCGAAACTCCCTGAAGCCGGAAAGAAAGCAACAGGAATTGTGCTTCTTGGAGATGAAACAGCATCCAAAGGCGATGATATTACTGTTCAGATCAGAAATCAGGGCATGTGGACCGCTGGTGCAGCGTTTGATTCTGGAGATTTCCTTGCTGTTGATGAAGAGGGATTATGCCAGAAGGCAACAACAGGGCAGTACATCTTAGCTATGGCACTGACACCAGCGACAGCAAAAGGAGACATCGTAAACGTTGCGATCATCCATGCTGGATATGAAGCATAAATAAAGGAGGAATGAAATAAATGAACACAGGACATAACAACGCAGCAGCAATCGCAGTTGATATTGCGAAAGGATGGAAACCTAACTATTACTTAACAAATATGGCAATGTCATATTTTCAGGCACCGGGAATGAATGTTGCACCAAGTATCTTTCCGATCCTACCAGTGCAGGCAAGTACAGGAAATTACTATATTTTCAACAAGGAAGAGATTGCAAAAGATCAGGTAAAGAGAAAGCCTAAGTTCGGAGCAGTAGATCCGGCTGTATTCTCTCATTCAGATTCTACTTACAAATGTGAGGTAGATCAGATCATCGTCGGAGTAGATAATATCACAGCTCTGGATTACCAGAGAACTGGAGCACCAGCAACGATTGATCCGAGACGTGCAAAGGTAAAACAGGTTTCAGAACAGATGAATCTGCACCTTGATATGGTCTTTGCAAACAAGTTTTTCAATGCTGACGCATGGGCAAATGTTAAGACAGGAGAAGCAACAGCTTCAACATCTAAACAGTTTGTGCATTTTGATGATGCAAACGCGGACATCGTAGGTCAGTTTGATGAGATGAAGAAAGAAATCCTTTTAAACGGACGTAGAATACCTAATAAATTATGCTTAGGATACAGAGCGTATAAGGCAATCAAAAATCATCCGCAGTTCTTAGAAAGAGTTACAGGTTCAGGGTCAACACCGAATCCAGCACTTGTTAACGAACAGGTAATTGCGGCGATACTTGGTCTGGAAGAAGTAAAAGTTCTGTATGCAACTTATAATGCAGCAGAAATCGGTCAGAAAGCCGATATGAAATTTGTCTTTGACGATAACAGTGCATTATTAACTTATGCACCGAAAGAAGTAGATCTTGAAGAACCATCTGCCGGATATATTTATACATGGGATATGTTAGGCAATGGACAGTGGATGGCTACATCACAGTATGACGGACCTGGAGGATCACATTCAGAGTTCATCGAAGGGCTTATGGCAACGGATATGAAGAAAACTTCCGATGACCTTGCAACTTTCTTAACAGGATGTGTATCCAAGTAGGAGGTGCTTTATATGAATTATGTTGCATTAAAACCAGTAAACTTTGGTGGAAAGCAGTATAAGATCGGAGAGACTATTCCAGAGGGTGTCGTAGATGAACGACGCTCTCTCTTTTTAAAGAAGTCTGGACACATTGCAGAAGTAGCGAGCGTAAATGGAGCGTATGCAGAGAATTTGAATGTTAACCCTAACACTTTATCAATTCCTTTATTACAATCTAAGCACGAGCTTGCAGTGAACGCACAGCAGTTATTACAGTTCTTTGCCACAATTCAGAAAACAATGGAAGAGGCAAAAATTGAGATTGCGACCATGACAGAGGAAGATGCACCGGTTTTACAGCTGTTACATGAGATCGATTCGAGAAAAGGAATCAAGGCAGCAGTTGAAACAAGACTTGCTGATCTTTCCACTGATACTGATATTAATCAGGAATCAGAAGCAGTAGAAGAAACCGAAGAACCAGCAGAACAGCCGGAAGGTGGCGAGGAGAATGACGTATAACTATTTTCCAGATGAGATCAATACAAATGATGTTATGAAGATGCGGTTCGAATTGGCGGATACTGATGTATCAAAGGATGAAATGTCAGCTGCACTTTCCGATGAAGAGATCACAGCTGTATTAGAGCAGTATCCAGACAATTTTAAGATGGCAAAACTGAAATTGCTAGAACATATGATGTTCAAATACGGACAGGACGTAGACAACAGTGTTGGTCCTGTCTCTTTTAATTTTGGTAATCGAATGAATTTCTGGAAACAGCTTTATGATGATCTGAAAAAAGAAATTGCATCTTCCAGTGTTGGAATCAAGCCGTATGAGAATGAAAAACGAGAGTATTTTTACGTTGGTATGATGAATCATCCTGGAGGTGGACGCTTTTGAAAATGACATCAATCGGTAGACCATATCAATATATGCAGTCTTTCCGTGTTTACTGGCAGGATACAGAAGTCATGGACGATGGCATGGTTGTAAAGGGAAATGAAAAAGAAGCTTCAGATGCGATCATAGACGGCATATTAGCCGAAGCAGATATGAAAACAATGGAAATCTGGAGACAAAACCAGTCCCCGATTAGCCATACGATTGTTTCTTATCATCCAGCAGTCAAGATAAGTAAGAATGACGTGTTATTGCTTGGGGATGATCCTTGCCACGATCGTAAGTTTATTGTGAAAGGAACAAAAGACCCAGCTGGAACAGGGCAGTTTTCAATTTACTATGTGCTAGAAAGGAATGATACAAAATGAATATAAAAGCAATTTTTGATGCTATTATAAGAAAATTAAATTTCGGTATAAAACGTGAAATGGCAAGAAAAGGGGCAGAAGCCACGAATGTATTGAGAAATGTAGAAATTGAAGTATTATCTAAACCGGGATCAGGAAAAAAGTACAAAGCGTTACCTAATAGATCCTCTTCCCCAGGAGAGACACCAGCACCACAGTCTGGTAATTTACGTCAAGATTGGAACGATGAAACCTTGATTGAAGGGAACAGAGTTACAAGTCGCTTGAAAAGTAATGCTAAATATGCTGGATGGCTGGAGGATGGCACAAAAAAGATGGCTAAACGACCCTTTGTCAATCCAATTAAGAAGAAAGCAGAGCCGGAGGTTGTCAAAATCTTCGGTTCCGATTTTGAGGTAACGTTGTGAAACAAATAATTTTCAAGTATTTAAAGGAGCTGGGCATTGAGGGCTTAGCTTCATTTAAAAATGCACCAGCAATCTTTTTAGATCAGGCACCCGATGATTCCGATTCAAGATGGGATGGCTCACAATATGGGCGTATCATTTATGGATTGAATCTGAAAGATGATTCCGAACGTAAGGTTTCTGGAACAATGGAGATTGCAATAGCGTATCTGTTTAATAATAAAGGTTATAAAAACTTGCTTGAAGCAAAGAAAGTCTTGAAAAAGGCGTTTGAAGGAGTTTTTTTAACCGATGCAGATACAACGATTTCTCTTGTATGGAGAAAATCCGAATCGTTTCAAGAGGCGATTGAAGGGCAAGCGGACGTAGAGGTGTGCGGATCAATTTTGACGTTTGATGCATACGCATTTCCAAAACATTCGTATCTTCCGTTGGATGCAGTCGGTTCTTTGGCAAAGCACATTGACGAACACTGGGATGTGACAGTAATTAATCACACGGAACTTGACGAAATCTGGAAACCAGATGATGAAGAGGTTGTCGTTTATACGAGACTGGATTCTATGCAGCCTGGAACGTTCCCATCGACATATGCTTGTACATGGTTTACAAACAATATCAAAATTCATGTGATCTCTGGATCAGATGTGAACGCAGATCAGTTTATCATGAATTTGCTTCAAGATTTACAGGAAAGGGAGCGGTTTGTCATGGACGATGGATCGCCGTTTTTTGTAAATCAATTAGCATACAGCACAAAGCTTGATTCTTTAAGAGATGGACAGGTAAGCGTGAGAGGACAGTACGGAAAGCTTCGAGAAATGGACGAGGAATCAGAAGAAATAAAAGGAATTACAATAAATTAGGAGGTAACAATGGCAGAAAAGAAAGAAAATACAAAAGCAATGCCGGAAGTTGTTTACACTGTGGAAGAGTATGCAGAAAATCCACAGGTATTAGGAGTATCCGAAGATATTATCCGAACAGCATTTGCGAAAGCTGGTATTAGAGAAGCAACACAGAGTACAGCAAAGAAACTTGTAGATACATTTAGAAAGAAGGAGGTGTAGAGACTTGTCTGGATTATTTTTAAAAGGCGAGAAGAAGGAAAGAGCAGGCGTTTACCGCAGGCATGAGCAGATCACAAATAATGGTGTAGCATCCGCAATGAATGGAGTTTTTTGTATTCCAGTTCATGCAGACTTTGGGCCGGTTGGAGAAGTTCAGAAGATCACATCTAAAACCGATCTGTATTCTTTATATATGGAGAGCGGAACAATTGATGCAGCAGCAGCCTTATTTAGTGCTGGAGCAAACACTGTATATTTATACCGTCTTGGAACTGGCGGAAAAGAGGGAAGCGTATCTTTACAGACAACAACTTCCACAAATGCAGTCACATTAAAAACAAAGTATCCTACAGCCTTAAAGTTTTCTGTAACCTTAAAGCAGAAGTTAGGAGATGCAACAACAAAAGAGCTTTCTGTTTATAACGGAGCAACACTGGTTGAGAAAGTAAGCTTTGTCGCTGGTACTGGTGTAAATGAAGCCGCAAACCTTGTGGAAGCAATGAAAGACAGTAAGTATTTATACGCTGAACTTGCTTCTGGGGAATCTGGAATTATGCAGACAGTTACACAGCAGGCGTTAACTGATGGAGCAGCCCCAAACGTTACAACAGAAGATTACAGCAATGCTTTTAATGCATTTGAAGCATACGCATGGAACGTTATGATTCTTGATACTGTTGAGGAAGATGTTAAGACATTAGCGAAAACGTATATGGATCGTATTCATTCAAACGGAGCGTTAGGTATCTGTGTGCTTGGAGAAACAGCTGGAAAGTCACTTGCAACCCGACTGGCAAATGCTAAGGCTTATAATGCACCATATTTCATTTACTGCGGTAGTGGTTATTATAATACCGCCGGAGAAAGAGTAGAGGGATATCTTGCAGCGGCAGTGCAGGGCGGTGTGATTGGTTGTAAAGATTCCAGTACATCAATCGTGCATACGGAGATTCCTGATGCAGAATCATGCATTGAACAGCTGACAAACGAACAGTATGTGAGTGCGATTAAATCAGGATTGCTTCTGTTATCCGAAGGACAGGAAGGACAGGTCTGGTTCGATTCTGGGGTTAATACTTACACAGTGTTAAATGAGGACGACGATGAGGGCTGGAAAAAGATTAAACGAACAGCAATTCGTTATGAGGCTTTTGATCGTATTAACCGAACATTAGAACCACTGATTGGAAAGATCAGCAATACATCTGATGGCGTTGATAACGTAATTCAGGAAGCAAAAAAAGTATTGGCTGAAATGAACAGAGAAGGAAAAATCTTAGATACTTATGAGTTCTTCGAGGATACGGATAATACACATGCAGTAGATTATGCATACTTCATTATTCGTATTGATGATGTAGACAGTATGGAAAAGATCTACTTAACTTATCAGTTCCAGTATATTTCACAGTAGGAGGTTATTATAAATGAGCGGAAAAGGTTTTGATACTAGAAAGTTAATGACTGGAAAAGATGGCAAATTATTTGTCACAGTTGATGGCACATCTGTATGGTTTGCCTCCGTAGAAGAGTTTGCCGTTGGAGTAAACTTTTCAAACGTAGACTTCCATCCGGCAGGAGATATTCAGACTTATGGTGTCCCAGACAGTGTTAAATTTACAGCATCATTTACGGAAGCTGTAGTAAGAGATGATCTTACAATCCAGCCTATGTTGGATTCAATAAAAAATGGGAAAGTTCCTACATTCAGCCTTCAAGCTGGTGTAACAGAGCCACTTGCTGGCGGAGAAAGCAAATATTTGTTAGATGAGTGTATCCCTGATGGAGATACAAACATTCTGGAGGTAAAACCGGGAGAGATCATAAAAAGACAGTGTCAGTTTATTGTAAACAGCGTACCAGATTCCATTAAAGCACTGGTATAGGAAAGGAAACAAAATGGCAGAGAAGAAAGAAACAAAAATTGAAGTAACAGAAGAAAATGAAATGGACCTTATCACGGGTCTTTTAAAAGCCGCAGAGTATAAAACAGAAGTACAGCAGCCATTGAATATTACAAGAAATGGACAGACATTGTTTAAATTTAATGTTCGACCATTATCTTTCGATGAAATTGCACAGTGTAGAAAGAAAGCTACAACTTATATGGCAAACCCAGGCGGAGCTTCACTTCCTCTCGTTGAGAAAGAAGTAAGTACAGCTGATTACATGGCATGGAAGATTTACACTGCAACAGTAGCGACTGACGGAAAGAAATTCTGGGATAATTCAGCACTGAAAGAAGGATTAAAGAAAGCTGGTCATATGGTTATGACACAGAACGAAATTATCAAAGAGGTGTTAACAGCTGGAGAGCTTGAAGCTGTCAGCGATGCTATTGATAACTTATCTGGAGGCGGTGTTAGTGTAGTTGACTACGCAAAAAACTAATTGAATCCAGTCCGTTAGCTTCTATGCTTGCAGAAAATTATTTACGGACTGGAATGTTACCATCACAAGCCCTTGATCTTTCTGAAGGAGAGAGGGCTTTTATTTTTGCAGCAATTTTAAAAGCTATGGAAGGAGGAGATGCATAAATGGCAAACAAAGAAATTGTGATCGATGTTGTATCGGAATATTCCGACCATGCATCTTCTGGCCTACAGCAAACAGGGAAGAATGCAGAGAAAGCATCACGAGAGATGGACAAGCTTGGAAAGAAGCGTGCAAAGCCAAAATTAGGACTTGAAGATAAAGCAAGTCCAGTCCTCGACAAGTTTGGTAAAAAGGGAGACGGGCTCGGTAAAAAGACCTGGACTCCAAAACTTGGATTAAAAGACACTGCAACAGCAGGGATCAAAAAAGCTATGAGTGCTGGTATGAGTTTTGGTAGAAAGACTTTTTCAGCAGCCCTAAAAATCAATGACAAGGTAACAAGTCAGATCAAAAAAATCCCAAGTGTTATATCTAAGATCAAGAATTCTATATTTTCACTAAAAACTTTGGCTGGTGGAGTTATAACTGGAATTGCTACAAAGAAATTGATAGCTGATCCAGTATCATTAGCAGACGAATTTCAGACATATCAAATTGGCTTTGAAACAATGCTGAAATCTAAAAAGAAAGCTATGAAGTTTATGGATAGTGCGAAGAAATTTGCATCTGTTACTCCGTTTGACACATCGGCCGTAGTATCAAATGCTCAAAGGATGTTGGCTTATGGATTTTCTGATAAAGACATTATTCCGGATCTGACAAAGATTGGTAATGCATCCGCAGCACTTGGAGCTGGAGAAGAGGGTATCTCTCGAGTATCCAGAGCTTTAGGTCAGATGAAAACAAACGGAAGATTGAACGCAGAGGACATGAATCAGCTGACAGATGTCGGTATAAACGCATGGAAGTATCTTGCTGATGCAGAGGGTAAATCCATAGCCAAGATCAGAGAAATGTCTCAAAAGGGCGAAATCAGTGGAGACAAAGCAGTTAATACAATCCTTAATGGGCTGAAAGAATTTGATGGAATGATGGACAAAACATCTAATTCGACGGTTTCTGGATTAATGTCAAATATTAAAGATACGTTCGACATAAACATTGTTTCTAAATGGGGAAAAGGTCTCCAGAAGGGAGCAACGAAAGGTTTAGGAGACTTTGCAGACTATCTTGATAAATCCGATGCAAAACTAAAAGAAGCTGGAACATCACTTGAAAAACTTGGAGAGTATGCAAGTACATCTGTATTCAAGGGACTTGAAAAGGCTGGAGATAAGATCGACGATCTTATTAGTATGCCAAAATTCCAAAATGCTTCAATTGGTGGCAAGATTAGTATTGCATGGGATGAGTTGATCGCAAATCCTTTTTCGAACTGGTGGGATTCCAAAGGAAAACCAGCAATCGTAAAGAAGATTACTGGGATTGGAAAAGATATTGCAAAAGCTGGTGGAAACTGGTTCAAGGAATCTCTTAAGGATCTGTTACCAGGCGGAGATAAAGCTGGTATCGAAGATTATTTAGCTGGATTTCTTGGATTATCTGGAGGGCTAAAGCTGTTTAAAGGTGGAAAAAGTCTATACGATCTGATCACTGGTGGTTCTGGAGGTGGAGGAAAAACCAATCCTTTAGGAGATTCCATTGGAACGATCAATGTGTCAGCGTCAGTTGTAAATGTGAACGGAGGAATTGGAAACGGAAATTCTACAATACCGGGAACATCTGGTAGTGGAGGAAATGCTACACCGACAACAAATCCGACAGGTAATAAAGAAATCTGGTTACCAGAAAGCGTAAAGCGAAAAATGCAACAAACTGAACCGAAAACACCATCTGGACCGACAAGGACACCGGGTGGTTTGTTTGGTTTAGGCGGTTCTGGTGTCACGCTGAAAAATGGAGAAACCGTAGCTGCCACTGGATGGAAAGCATGGCTTGGAAATCTAGGCGTAAAACTTGGATCAGGTGCAGCGACCGCTGGTGGAGCAGCAGCCGTTGGAGGTGCATCTTTATTAGGCGGAGCTTTAGGGATTGCTGGAATAGGAAGTGCAGCCGGTAATATTTACAATGCAGTAACTTCCAAAGATTCAGCTACGAAGAAGAAGGAAGCCTATAGAGGTGGTACGAAACTCGGTATGGTTGGAGGTGGAGCTGCAACAGGAGCAGCCATTGGAGCAGCCTTTGGCGGTGTTGGGGCAGTTCCGGGAGCGTTGATTGGAGCTGGTGTCGGTGGACTGGGGGCAATCTTTAAAGGAAATAAGTTTGGCGATTCCCTTAGAAGGTTTGTATCCAGCCGAAAGAATGCACTGAAAAACAGTAATTCTATGACGGCAAAGAGTCAGAAATATTGGAAATACAGTAAAGACAGTATTAGCAGTGTTAATCCAAAAGGAGCAAAATACAAAGAGCTGGCAAGTTCCGTACAGAAAGCTTACGAGGAGAATAAGAAAAACACAAAACAAACGAATGTTGGATCAAAGACGACAAAGATTTTTTCAGGTGCTACGAATGCAGCTGGTGGAAAAGTCAGTGGCTTAGGTGGAATGTCCGCAACAGCTGGAGGAATGCTGGGAACGATGGGTTCTATGTCGCTTTCAGCTGGTGGCAACTTACAAAGTGCTGGAAGTTCCGCATTATCACTTGCAGGTGCTTTAGCATCCGCAGCCTCAACGATTGCATCCGCAGCAAGTACAACCGCTGCACAAGCAAGTGCGATCAAAAGTATTACTAGTGGAAGTTATCTAAGTAATAGCGGTTCTTCAAAATCTGGTAAAAAGAAAACAAGCAAAAAGACATCATCCGCACCGAAATTACAGACAGCCTTACCGAAAAATGGGAAGTTCTTTCATAATGCGAAAGGTAGCTTGGTAAGAGGACATATCGTTTCAGAGCTTGGAGAAGATGGAAACGAAATGGTTATTCCACTTTCTAAACATCGAAGCCGAGCATTATCCTTGTGGAATCAGGCAGGGCAGATTTTAGGCGTTACAAAACATGCCAAGGGTGGAATTGTTGGCGGTTCAGCTAAGACAGGAGCAACGGCATCATCTGGAAGCAGTCAGACAGTCATTAATGTTGGCGGAATTACGATCAGCGTAAATGGCAGTGGAAGCATTGTAGATGATATTAAGAAGGCCAAAGGAGAGATTGCTGATACAATCATGCAGGCGATTGCAGATGCCGTAGGATCAACAGCAAGTAACAGGACAGCGGAGGTTATGTGATGGACATATATATTACTGGTAAAAATGCAAAGGGAGCGAATCAAAAGATTCAGCTTCCAGTGATTCCAGAAGAGATTGAAACATCACTTGATGGAAAATTTGCAGAGTATGATATTTATAGATTCGGGCAGATCAACGTTCCGAATGGTAAAAACTTGTCAGAGCTTGGTTGGGATAGTTTCTTGCCCGGAGAATCAAGAAAAGGCATGAAATTTGTTCATAAGTGGACTGATCCAGCGGTATTGGATGCGTTGCTGAATTATTGGACAGTGCATGGAACAGTGGTAAATGTCTGTATTACAGGAACAAAGATCAATAAAGACATGATGATCTCACAGTACGTTTCCACGATTAAAAGTCTGAAAGATTATTATTATACAATCCGATTTATTGATTATGAGAAAATCAGTGTATCATCAAGTAAACGAAAGCGAAAGACAACCAAAGTAAAAAAGAAAAAGGTTAAGGTAAAAAAAGGTCAGACGTTGCGTAAGCTTGCAAAGAAATATCTCGGATCGAGTAAAAAGTACAAGTTAATTTATAATGCCAATAAAAAACTCATTGATGCAAGGAACAAGAAGGAACGCAAGAAACATCCGAAAAAGAAGATCAGCAAATACACGATCTATAAAGGACAGGTGCTTGTGATCCCTGTTCCAAGCAGTAAATCCGTTTCAAATTCTAAAGTCACTGAACTTAAGAAAGCAATGAACAAAGACGGATATTCCAAATTGAAAGTTGACAAAAAGCTGACTTCCGCTATGAAATCTGCCATGAAGAAGATTAAGATTCGAAGAGGCAGACGAGGGAAAGTGGTTAAATTTGTGCAGAAGATTGTCAGAACTAAACAAGATGGAATTTACGGATCAAAGACAGCAGCAGCAGTGAAAAGATATCAGCGAAAGCATAAATTAACTGTTGACGGCGTTGTAGGTTATAAGACTTTGTTAAAGATGATAGGAGGATAAATCATGGCAAGTTTGGCAAATCCGCAGTATAAAGCCGTGGTAAAGACATCATCCGGCAAGAAATATGATCTTTTTAAATCACGAGTTATTTTAGATTTAACGATCTCTGATGATCCTGATTCGTTAGCGAAAGAAGTCAGTTTAACAGTAATGAATGCCGTTCAAAATGGGGCTACACTATCAACCTTGATACAGCCGTCAGACCGATTATATATTTCTGCCGATGTTGGGAATGGGTACTTTGAAGTATTTCGAGGTGTGATCTGGGAAAATGACAGAGTTACAGACACCGAGAAGGAAGTAACGTTTACAGCGTATGATTATCTCATTTATATGATGAAATCACAGGACTATTTTTATTATAAGTCTGGACTTAGTACAAAAGAGATTGTAAAGAAAATCTGTACCGCTTGGAAACTGAAATTAAGCTATAGTTATGGCTCGATCAAAAACAAAAGAATCAAGCCAGTTCAGAAGAATATTGGAGATATGATTATATACGTGCTTAACAAAGCAAAGAAAAGTATTTCCAGACGTTATATTTTCACGATTGAAGGAACGACTGTGATTATAAAGTATGCAAACAAAAATTCGACGATTTATAAATTGAAAGAAGGAAAGAACGTTATATCTATTGAACTGAAAATAACGATGGATGATATCGTTACCAAAATAAAAATTTATGGAGAGTCGAAGAAAAACTCGATTCCAAGACTTTCAACATTATCTAAGAATACATCGAAGTTTGGTACGATCCAAGATATTATGGACAAGGAAAAAAAAGAAAAGCTGTCTAAGGTCAAGAAACAGGCACAAAATAAGCTTAAAAGAAGTGCAAAAGTCAAACGAGAATACACAGTGACAGCGATCAGTAATCCTAAGATCAAACGAGGCGATACAGTCTATGTTGATTGTGGTACCGCTGGAATCAAGGGAAATAAGACAGTGAAAAGTATATCTCATGACTGTGTCGCTGGAACAATGGACGTTGTTTTTTATTAAAGGAGATTGCTAGTTATGAAGCAAGATGGAAGAAAAAACTTTATTCGGATGATCGAACAGATTTCAAAGGGAAATAACAGCGAAGCAGTAAATATTATTGCAGAACTTGGAACGATGAAAGCTGGTGGCGTTCTTCCAGATTCTTACCCAGAAGGATCAGAACCAGACGATGATTATTTAGTATTATCTGGAATAGAGACAGCAGAAGGAGACAGGGTTTTATTGATCTGGACAGATGCAGAAGAACTTATTGTAGTTGGAAAGGTAGAAGGAGGTGGAGACGATGCCGGATAATCTTTTTCCCGAGGAATACGACAATGACGAGGAATATTTAGACGATGAAGAGAACGAAGGAACTGACGAAGAAAATACAGAAGAGGACGAAGATGCCGGTTATAAGCCGAGCATCTTTTTTGATTTTGACACAGGCGACTTTGTTACGCTTCATGATGGAAAATTAAAAGAGGCATCCGGGTTCGAAGCGTGGGTGCAATGGTGTTACAAAACGATCATGACACAAAGATATGCTCATGAGGGATATTCCACCGACATTGGGATTGACTATGAAAGTGCCTTGCAAGCAGATAGCCGTGAAGAGGCAGAAAGTATTTTACAAAGAGAGATTGAAGAGGCGTTAATGGCTGATCCGTCCGAAAGAACTTTGTACGTTGGGAATATTACGTTCCAATGGGAAGCAGATCATTGTCTTGTAACAGTACAGGTACAGGGAATCGACGGAGATACAGAGATAACAACAAGTTTTAAAAGTGAGGTGGGCTAAAAATGGCATTGGAAGCAGAAGAAATGGAACTTCCCGATTTTTTGGAAAATTCGAGTGAAGATGAAATCCATGAGAAAATGCTGGGAAATTTGCCAGAAGATATTGATAAATCGGAGGGCGGATTTCCGTGGGATTTTACACGACCAACAGCAATAGAAATATCAGAACTTAAAGAGTACGTTCTTGTAGAAGTTTTAAAGTGCCTTTTTCCAGCTACCTGTGAAGAATCGTATTTGTTAGATTATCACGCAGACGAGCGAGGAGGCATGGTGCGAAGAGAATCAGTAAACGCTTCGGGATATGTGACAATTACAGCAAAAGCTGGACTTGTAATACCCCTTGGCTATGGATTTTCAACGGAGGCTGACGATGAAGGAAATACCATAGAGTTCGTAACGATTGAAGAAGCTACAGTTGATACGCTGGGAAATGCAAAAATACCAATTGAAGCAGTAGAAGGAGGAGCAGATAGCAATGTTGGAGCAAATACAATCGTATTGCACACAGGGGACGAGAATGGAGAACTTCTCGACGAGATTATATCTGTAACAAATGAAGAACCGATCACTGGTGGTTTGGATGAAGAGGACGATGACACTTTGAGAGAGCGAATCGTTGAATACGATCAAAGTCAGGACGTTTCGTTTATAGGAAATGTTGCCGATTACAAACGATGGGCATTATCGGTTGCTGGTGTAGGTGCTGCAACTGTTATATCGGCAAAAGATACATCTGGGACAGTTAAGATCATTTTGCTAGATCAGAATGGACAGCCGGCATCAAAGCAGATTCAAGATGCCGTTTATGATTATATTATGAGTCCAGACGATGGAGAAGCACGTTTAGCACCGACAAATGCCGTTTTAGAAATAACAACCCCTGATACAGTCACAATTAATGTCGCAGCGGTTGTGTATCTGAAAGAAGGAACGATTCGAGAGGTGCAAGACAGCTTTAAGACAGAATTGCAGGCATATTTATTGAACGTATCTTCGGATGCAACCGATAATGTTGTCAGAATATCAGCGATCAACTCATTACTTAGTTCTATATCCGATATTTATGACTATGAAAATGTACAGATAAATGACGCAGCCAAAAACGTTGAATTTACGTCTGGACAAATGCCTGTGCTTGGAACTATAGCATTAACGGAGGGCTGATTTATGTGGTATAAAACAGAACTTATGGAGCAAATCTTAACCAGTGAGAGTGCAAAGCGAATGATTGATTATGTATCTCCTATTTACGGAAAATCAAGAATCGGTCTTTGGTTGTTTCAGATCATCGGTCTGGAATTAGACGATGTGAAAGAGATATGTGACGACATTTACGATCAAATCTTTGTAAGTCGTGCCACATGGTCGTTGCCGTACTGGGAAAAAGCGTATGAAATAACGCCTCTTCCAGATCAGACAATAGAACAAAGAAGGCAGCAGATTCAGCAAAGGAGAGTAAAAAAGGCTTTAAATCCAGCACGTTTTGAAAAGATTTTATCATCTTTGAGCGGTGTTGAAGCAAAGATCGTTGAAAACACTGGTAAGAATACATTTCAAGTGATTTTTTACGGAACAGTCAATAACTATGATGAAGTATTAAGAAGAATTGAGCAATTAAAACCAGCACATCTTATATGTGATGTTCGTATCTCGGAAGTGAGTGAATCAGAAACGAATATTAATTATGTGATCGTGTCAAGTGTATGCGAGCATTCTTCAACGATTATTAGTGAGGTATAAGTATGTGGGATAATACGATAATTACAGACAAAGGAATTGAGCTTTTAAAAAATGCTCTAAATGGTGGGACGATTAACGTAACCGCCATAAAAGCTGGAGCTGGAAAAGTCGATGTAAGTGCATTAAAAAGTCAGACAGCCGTTTCAGAGATAAAGCAAAGTGGAACAATCCAAGGCGTAACAACCGCTTCGGATGGAACAATTAAGATCGGAGTGTTGTTTTCCAATACTGGCTTAACAGCTGGTTATCTTATGACACAGCTGGGTATTTATGCAAAAGATGCAAGCGGAACAGAGGTATTATTTGCAATTTCGCAAAATTCAACAGGTAAGGAAGTTCCGTCAGAAACATCTATGCCGGCATGGTCGCTGGTACATGATTTTTACATCAAGTTAAGTAATGATGTAAGTATTACAACGACAATTGATCCAGAGGGATACGTCACATTTGGAACATTACAGGAAGAGTTAGAAAAGCAGCAACCTATAGATACTGGATGGCTCAAAGTTACTAATTTTTTTAATGGTTGTACTCATTATGGACCGAACAGCAACGTTCAAGTACGTCAGTGTGGAAAATTTGTATATATTGTAGGAGCTGTAGGCAATAAAAATGAATTAGCTACAAAGCAAACAAGTGATGGGATTCCAGACGTTGCAATGTTTAAACTTCCAGATGGGATAGGACTTCCTAGAACAAACGTACGTTTTGCACAACAAGGAAGTGGAAGTAATAGGTTTTCAGTGGTTGTTGATGCTAGTACTAGAATTGTTTCAATAGGGCGATATGGTACAACATCTTGTATTAATGTTCCGGCTGATTCTTGGCTGAATGTATGCTTAACTTATATAGTAGCGGATTAAGGACAAAGCCTATGATGAAGATAAGAGCCCCATGTAATTAAAAGAGAAAAAACAAAATTATAAAACATACACAAAGCCTATATTGAAGGGAGAAAAGAAATATGGCAGTAAAAACAGTACAAACCGTCATTAACGGACAGACATATACACTTACACTTAACAGCTCAACAGGGAAATACGAGGCTACAATTACAGCTCCGTCACAATCCAGTTATAACCAGAGCGGACATTACTATCCAGTAAAAGTAACAGCAACGGATGAGGCAGGAAACTCAACCTCAAAAGATGCAACTGATTCTACCTTAGGATCATCCCTTAGATTAACAGTTAAAGAGAAAGTAGCTCCAGTTATTGCAATTGTAAGCCCAACAGCTGGTTCATTCTCTACAAACAGCAAACCTACGATCACATGGAAAGTTACCGATGCGGATTCTGGAGTTAACCCAGCAACAATCGGTATTACACTTGACAGTGGTACTAAAGTAACAGGCGATGCGATCACTAAGACAGCGATCACAGGCGGATACCAGTGTACATATACACCGGCTACAGCGTTATCCGATGGAAGTCATACAATCAAACTTGATGCATCCGATTATGATGAAAACGCAGCCGCTACAAACTCAACTACATTCAAGGTAGATACAGTACCACCAACACTGACTCTTTCAAGCCCAGCAGACAAGCTTATTACAAACAAATCTGCTTGTACAGTCAAAGGTACTACAAACGATGTTACTTCCAGTCCTGTTAAAGTTACAATCAAACTTAACAGTGGAACAGCAGAGCCCGTTACAGTCGGAAGAGATGGTTCATTTACTAAAGACCTTACTCTTGCAAATGGAACAAACACAATCACAGTTGTTGCTACCGACAGTGCTGGTAAGTCTACAACAGTTACAAGAACAGTTACACTGGATACAGGAGCACCAGTTATCAAGTCTGTAACATTAACTCCAAACCCTGTTGATTGCGGTAAAACATTTGTAATTAGCGTTGAAGTAACAGACTAAGGAGCAATCTATGGTTGTTCGGTTAGAGGGAGAGATTAACGGAGAATCCGTTGTTTTATACAGAAATAAGGATTCTCCGGGTTCTCCGGAGATATGGGATGCAGTTATTCCAGCGACATTAAACGGCAAGTATGTGATAGGACTTACCGCCTATGATGAAGCTGGTAATATTGGATATTATGCGACTTATATTATCACTGTGGATTTAGCCTCTATGCGAGTGACATTAGAGCCGTTAGATATCTATGCAACTTTAAATAATTAGAAGAAAATATAGGAGGCTGGTATGCAAAGTAAGAAAAAAGTAATGCTTAATGCTGGGGAAACAAGGTGTATAAGAATTTCAATTCATTCTATCAAAGATCAAAATTTTGTGATTGAAGAAGCTTCATTTTCTTTATTACGTTTAAAAGATAAGGTAGAAGAAAGCAACGGAAATTGTAAGATTTATGAGCATGAGATCGAAGCCATAGTCTCCCCAAAAACAACGAGGCACATACACACTTGATATTAAATATGTGATATTGGACGAAGTTCTGATAGAGCCGATAGAACTGAAGGTGGTGTAGTTGTAATGGCGGAAATTATTGAAATTAAGTCTGTAAGTATGTCTCCGAATCCAGTAGAAGTTGGAGGAAAAGTTAAAATCAGCGTAGGGCTTGAAGTGAATGAAAGCGATGCTAGTTGCTTCTATTGCATATTTTCTTCTGAATTAGAAACAAGTCAAGCAACAATGACAGCAATGATAAGTTGAGGAAGGAGACATAGTTGAATGACGAATACTTAAGAAGGCATGAGCATGAAGAGTTTGCCAAAGGCGTAGACCGTGAGCAAGTTCGGCAGAATAAAAGAATTGCAGATCTCGAAGTAACAGTAAGACAGATTAACAACCTCACGCTGTCCGTGCAAAAGCTTGCGATCAACATGGAACATATGCTCGTTAATCAGACAGAGCAGAGCAAACGGCTTGAAGAGTTGGAAAACCGAGACGGAGAAAAATGGAGAAGCATTTCTATGTATGTCCTGACTGTAGTTGTTGGTGCAGTGCTCGGATTTGCTCTGCAGCAAGTTGGAATCTAAGAAGGAGAGATAAAATGAAAGAATTATTTGAACAGAATAAGTTGTTGTTTTTGGCAGTGATCACAATTTTGATTGCTGTTTTTTTAATTAAGAAACTGATTGAATATGTGCAGAAAAAAGGGTTGGAAGGAATCAGACTATATGTCTATGAGCTGTTCGTGGAATCAGAGGAACGATTCAAAGAATCTGGACAAGGGCAAGCTAAGTTTGATTACGTAATACAGCTGGCAAGATCGCTATTACCGAAGCCAGTACAGATCTTTGTGACCGATAGTATGTTAAAAGAAGCTGTGCAACTGTGGTTTGACGGTATTAAAGATCTACTCGATGATGGTAAATTAAATGCTTCAATTTTAGAAGAAAGAGAAGAAGAGAGAAAAGGAGAGTGATCGGAATGGCACACGTAACAAATAAATGCATCAAGCTTGTGAAAAAATTTGAAGGACTTTATAAAAAAGCTTATCGAGATGAGGTCGGTGTCTGGACGATCGGCTATGGAATTACTAATGCAGATAAATCTATCACAGGAGCAACGATAAAAGCTGGACTCGTGATCTCTGAAAAGACAGCGGATAACTGGCTTGAAAGATCACTGAATAGCAAATATCTGCAAAAAGTCATGAAATATGATAAAAAGTATAATTGGAATCAGAACGAAATTGATGCCCTTGTATCTTTTGCATATAATATTGGCAGCATTGATGGGCTTACAGCTAATGGAACTAGATCTAGAGCCACGATTGCAGCTAAAATTTTAGAATACAACAAAGCTGGTGGGAAAGTCTACAGAGGATTGACAAGAAGAAGAAAAGCAGAAAGAAAACTATTCTTGACAGCGACAAAAGCTAAGAAGAAAGCTAAGAAGAAAGCTAAGAAGAAAGCTGTGAAAAAAGTCTACGCAAAAGTTAATACTAAGCATGATCCGTTGACAATCAGAAAGTCTGCATCTTCGACAGCAGCAGTGCTTGGAAGAGTACCGAAGAAATCTAAAGTTGAAGTATTGAAAAAAGGCAGCACGTGGACGAAAGTTAAGTACAAGAGTGTAACAGGGTATTCAGCCACAAGATACCTTAAATTTTAATATTGACCGGGGGAGAAATCCTCTGGTCTTTTTTTATTGCAAAAAAATATATAAAAACATCAAAAATAATATAAAAACATATTGATATTTGTAGCTACATAATATATAATAAAGTTACAGTTAAGATATACTTAACAAGTAAGGCAGGCAAGTAGCCAGAAAGGAGCAAAAAATGGACGAAGGAATGAACTTAGGAGAACTGTTAAAAGAAACCGCAGAAGAGAATCAGACAAGAAAGATTCTTGAAATTGTAAACCAGTGCGAAACACTGGAAGAAGCAAAGAGAAAAATAAAAGCCCTGCTTAATAAATAAGCAAGGCTAGCCAAAACTAAAAGCTCAGGTGGTACTTGCCACCACCTGACACCCTTCGGGGTTAGAATAACACAATTGAACGAAAATGGCAAGAGGTAGGAGAGTGAGAACAATGGAGAAAAAGAAAATGGGCCGACCTACAGATGATCCAAAAACAATAGTGAAGCGAGCGAGAATGTCAGAGGACGATGTTAAAAAATTAAACGAATGCTGTGATATATTGCAATTAACAGCATCCGATGTAATTAGACTGGGAATACAAGAACTGTACGAAAAGATTCAAAAAAATTAATGAAAAAATATAGATAATAAAGGATTAGAGTATATCTCTAGTCCTTTTTTAATACTTAAAAATCAAGTAAAAATGTAGGGTAATTCAATTTACATTGTGAAGAACGCAACCCATGTTATCCCTATTTAGGTTTAAATTTAGAAATTTTAATATGTTCCAACAATCTCAATTCCAAATTTCAATCTTTTCTTTGTAGGTTTTCCCTTTACTCCATACCCACCAAGAGCGAGATCAATAGCATTTTCAGCACAATAATGGGACTTATAAATGTTATGATCATCCGGAAGATCAATGATCCATCCAGCAATTCCATCCTTATTATAAGCAGTTATATAATGCTTTCTGTATTTTATAGTTTTTTTAGGCGTGACACAGGCACTATCTTTCCATCTTACACGCATAATGTATTCCTCCTGAGTTTTGTTGACAAATAAGTTTTTTTGAATTAAAATTTCAAAAGATACCAATTTACGATGACAGTGTAATAAATCTAGTTCATAAAGTAAGCAGTTTGATGCAAAGTAATAATAAATTCGCCTGGTGAAGTCTGTATCTATCATGGCGGCGATGTAAATGTTGCCCACACAGAGATCGATCTTAAGAATCCAAAAACAAACCGCAAAAATGCTGGTTTCACAGATGAAGAACGAGAGAAGATGAGTTCACTGCTTGACAATGGATTTATCGATACCTTTCGTTATTTATATCCAGACCAGACAGGAATCTATTCCTGGTGGTCTTACCGTTTCAATGCGAGAAAGAATAACGCAGGGTGGCGTATCGACTATTTCATTGTATCAGAGTGTTTAAAAGAACGGATCAGTGATGCAAAGATCTTAACAGATGTGATGGGATCAGATCACTGTCCGATTGAGTTGGATTTCAAATGATTAAGTAAGGAATCTATATGTTGTGTCGGACTCGATAAAATTACCGACCGTGGATTGAAACAAATAATAAGAACAGAAAGAGGTAAGTCAGATGGTAGAATTAACAAACAAAGAATTCTTTCAGGATTTAGATCAGACAATTGCAACAGAATTATTTGAACAGACAACTTATCCATGGGAGATTCTTCCCTTGATCAAAGATTTTGTGCTGAAAGTTGGACCAACATTATCAGCAGATGAATATGATCAGGTGGAAGAAGACGTATGGATCGCCAAAAGTGCAACAATTGCTAAGACAGCAACGATCAATGGGCCAGCGATCATCGGACCAAATACAGAAGTGCGCCCAGGAGCATTTATCAGAGGAAATGCATTGATCGGTGCAGGCTGTGTGGTAGGAAATTCTACAGAGATCAAGAATGATATTTTGTTTAATAATGTTCAGGTACCTCATTATAATTATGTTGGGGATTCTATTTTAGGATATAAATCTCATATGGGAGCAGGATCTATCACATCGAATGTAAAATCCGACAAGACAAATGTTGTGATCAAAAATGGAGAGGAAAAGATTGAAACAGGAAGACAAAAGATTGGAGCAATCTTAAGTTCCCGCGTTGAAGTGGGATGTGGAACAATCCTGAATCCTGGGTCTATTGTTGGGCATGATACAAATATTTATCCATTGTCTATGGTACGTGGATGTATCGCACCAAACAGCATCTATAAAAAAGCAGGAGAAATTGCCGAAAAACGATAAGGCCTGTAATGGAGGAAACCATATGAAAGGTGCTAAATATATACTGACAGCAGCAGTTATCGTAATGAGCAGTGTGATGATGACAGGATGTTTTAAGCCGTCAAAAGATTCGGTTGTGGAATCCAAATATTATCAGAGCCTTAAGGATGAAAGAGATAAACTGTCTGTTCAGCTAAAAGAAGAAAAGAAAAAAACAAGTTCACTGAATAAGAAGATCAAAGCCATTCATGCAACTTCCGGAGACCAAAAGATTGCGGAGTACAAAAGCAAAGTGAAAGACAGCAGGATCATTAAAGTTGATTTTGCAACGAATACGATCAAGAATCAGAGCTTTGCGGTAACGAATATTCCTGTCTGCAAATATGTAAAGAAGATTGTGACAGGATGCAATCGAATGATCGGAATTACACCAACCGATGTAGAGAAGCAGTATAAACAAAGTTATTCTTATGCATTGATCGATGAAGATAACACAACATTCGAGTTCAAAGTATATGGCGACAGCTATATTGTGTTCGATGAGATTCCAGAGAATGTTTATGCATATAATGGTGCTTCAACCGTTGGAGATGCGCTGATCGATGCCGCAGAGCAGAAGAATTACAGCAATGTCGCAGCAAGAATTGCTGATGCACAGATCATTGTAACAGATAAAAAAATGAAATTTAATGATACAGCGATCAAAGTTTCTAAGATTGTTAGGAAAGCAAAAAAGTTATCTGGAAAAGATGCCGCGCAGGATACAACTTCATGGGATGAGTATCGTTTTTATACAAGTGGTACGTTAACAAAAGTACTTCTTGGAGATAAAACAGTGATTGGCATTGAAGATAAAGATGGAAAGCAGACTTTCTATCAGATCAGTGACAAACAAAAGAAAAATCTGCAAAAATACATGAAATAATAAGCAATAGGAGACGTTTTGGCATATAGAAGATATATGTTGAAACGTCTTTTTTTCGTGCTCTTTTTCGTAAAAATTCATGTAATAAAAAAATCTTTGAATTAGGTATTATATTTTTTTATAACAATATTTATTGACATGTATACAAAAATCCTCTATAATCCAATTCATATAAAACATACAGAAATAGTATGGAATCAAAACAAAGGAGAAAAAAACGATGAGAATACGACAACAAAGAACCAGACAAATAAATATTAGTAAGAAAATGATGCTGATCTGTCTCTGTATGATTCTCATGGTTTCCATAGTAGGATGCGGAGGTAAGAAAAAAGAAAATCTTACGATCACAAATGTATCCTATGATCCAACAAGAGAGTTTTATGAAAAATATAATAAAGATTTTATTAAATATTATAAAAACAAATATGGTAAGAAAGTAGAAGTGATCCAGTCCCATGGTGGTTCTGGAAGTCAGGCAAGATCAGTCGTAGAAGGAAGCAATGGTGATGTTGTGACACTGGCCCTAGAACATGACATTTCACTGATCGAGCAGACAGGATTGATCAACAAAGGATGGCAGAAGAGATTTTCAAATGATTCTGCACCATATACATCAACAATTGTCTTTTTAGTAAGAAAAGAAAATAAGAAAAATATTAAAGACTGGAATGACCTAGTCAAAAAAGGAGTTGAAGTTATCACACCAGATCCAAAGAGCAGTGGAGGAGCCTGCTGGAATTTCTTAGCAGCTTATGGATACGCACTTGATACCTATCGCGACCAGAAAAAAGAAGAACAATTTCTGACAAAATTATATCAGAATGTATCGGTCATGGATTCGGGAGCCAGAGGTTCTACAACAACATTTGTGGAGAATAAAAAAGGAGATGTTCTGATCGCATGGGAAAATGAAGCCTTACAAACAGTGAAAAACTATCCAGGCAAGTATGAGATCATTACACCAAGTATCAGTATCTTAGCACAGCCAAGTGTCAGTCTTGTCGATGACAATGTGAACGTCAACGGCACAAAGAAGATCGCCACAGAGTATTTAAAATATCTCTACAGTGATAAGGCACAGAAACTTGCAGCCGAAGAAGGATACCGTCCATCCAATCAGACAATCTTAAAACAATATAAAGATAAATTTAATCTGAATATGAAATTATATAAGATCAGTGATTTTGGAGGATGGGATCAGGCTTATAAGAAATATTTTGAAGATGGAGCGTTGTTTGACAAGATTTACACGAACAATTAAGAAGGCAGGAATGAAGATGAGCAAGACAAATAACGAGAACAATATATTAAAAAAAGCGAAAAAAGCAAGAGTCATTCCGGGATTTGGATTAACGATGGGAGTTACCGTAACGATGTTATCACTGATCGTTCTGATCCCATTAGCATCGGTATTTGCTTATGCATTAAAATTATCACCGAATGAATTCTTTACACTCATATCAAAAGAAACCGTAAGAAATGCATTTATCACAAGTATCGGAAGCTCTTTTATTGCAGCATTGATCAATGTGGTATTTGGACTGATCATCGCATGGGTGCTTGTAAAATACGAGTTTCCAGGGAAGCGGTTAATGGATGGAATGATTGAACTTCCGTTTGCATTACCAACCGCAGTTGCAGGCATCACATTATCCAAAATGTATGCCGAAGATGGAATGATCGGACGATACTTTGCACACTTTGGGATTAAGATTTCCTATACAAGGATCGGACTTTTGATCGCACTTGTATTTATCGGGATTCCATTTATCGTAAGAGCAGTTCAGCCAGTACTTGAGAAAATGGATGACCAGTACGAAGAAGCAGCTTATATGTTAGGCGCAACACCGACAAGAACCTTTTTCAAGGTTATTTTACCAGAATTAAGGCCAGCATTATTGACAGGATTTGGACTGGCATTTGCAAGAGGAATTGGAGAATACGGAAGTGTGATCTATATCTCAGGAAACAGTGCCAAAGAACATACACAGATGATCTCTTATGTGATCATGCAGAAATTAAACTATATCGATTATAAAAGTGCAACTGCAATTGCTCTTATCATGTTGATCATTTCCTTTGTGATGTTATTTGTGATCAATATCATACAGGTAAGACAGGCAAGAAGAGTCAATGCACAGTAAGGAGAAGATCATGAATGAACAGCAGAAGTTTGAAAAAAGAAAACAGCGAACGAAGATCATCCTGATCACGATCAGTGCTTTATTTATGATCGTCATGTTGGTCTTACCGTTATTTTCCGTTATTACAAATTCATTAAGTGATGGATTTAAATTTTATGTAAGTTCCATATCAACGGAGTATGTAAGAAGTGCTTTATTTGTAACGATTCTGGCAACGCTTGTTGCGGTAACGATCAATACATTTTTCGGGATCATGGCAGCATTTTTATTGACTAAATTCAGTTTCAAAGGAAAACAGGTTTTAGCAACTTTGATCGATATTCCATTTTCCATTTCACCAGTTATCGTAGGCCTTGCATTCTTGATGACATTTGGAAGACTTGGATGGATGTATCCAGCAATCCGAGCGATCAACACCTTCTTTGGAACGAATATCCGGATCGCATTTGCGATTCCAGGAGTCATTTTAGCAACCATTTTCGTGACTTTCCCATTTGTGTCAAGGGAGATCATACCGATCTTAAACTCACAGGGAAAAGACGAAGAAGAGGCAGCAGCATTGATGGGAGCCAGTGGATTTACGATCTTTCGAAAGATCACACTTCCTCAGATGAAATGGGGATTGATCTATGGGATCATCTTATGTAGTGCCAGGGCATTAGGAGAATTTGGTGCAGTTAATGCACTTTCCAAAACAAGAGGTGAGACATTTACCTTACCATTGGAGATCGATGCCTTATATATGTCAGGAACAACATCATCGATCACAGCAGCCTTTGCAGTATCATCGGTTTTAGTATTGATCGCGGTCGTTGTACTGATCTTAAGAAATATTGCATGGTACCGCTCACAGGACAAACAACAGGGAAAGGACGGAAGATAAAATGTATGTCGAAATGAGAAATATCTATAAACAATACGGAAACTTCCGGGCATCAGATAATGTAAGTTTTGGAATTGAAAAAGGGAAACTTGCAGCGTTGCTTGGGCCAAGTGGAAGTGGAAAGACAACCCTGCTTCGAATGATCGCAGGATTGGAAAATCCAAATGCAGGAGATATCTTTATTGATGGAAAGAGAGTCAATGATATTCCGGCAGCAAAACGAGGAATTGGATTTGTATTTCAAAGTTATGCACTATTCCGATATATGACAGTCTTTGATAATATCGCATTTGGACTAGAGATTGCAAAAATGCCGAAGAAACAGATCAAAGAACGAGTTTTTGAATTACTGGAATTAACGGGGTTATCAGGACTTGAAAATAGATATCCGAACCAGTTATCTGGCGGGCAGAGACAGAGAGTTGCATTTGCAAGAGCATTGGCTCCAAATCCACAGGTATTACTTCTTGATGAACCATTTGCAGCGATCGATGCAAAAGTAAGATCAGAGCTTCGACTCTGGCTAAAAGAAATGGTATCAAAGCTTGGTATCACAAGCATTTTCGTTACACATGATCAGGATGAAGCCGTAGAGGTTGCTGATGAGATCTTGATTACAAATCATGGAAAGATTGAGCAGATGGGAAGCCCATTAGAGATTTATAAATCACCAAAGACGCCATTTGTAGCCCAGTTTGTTGGAAGATCATCCATCGTAGAAAATTATGAATCCTTAAAAGGATTTGAAAAAATAGAACGTGCACAGAAAGCGATTGTCAGACCAGAATTCCTTGAGTTAGCAAAAAAAGGGGAATTAAAACGATATATGAGTGCATCAGAAAAAGGAATTGTAGAAGATGTGATCTTTAGTGGAAGTCGACTGGATGTAGTTGTAAATATCAATGGAATCAAGGTGACAGCTGAGAGATCTTTGGAAAAGGATCCGGTAAGCGTTGGAGAAGAAGTTGATATCATTATTTACCGTTTATATGTATTTGATGAAAAGGAAACTTATTTATTAGAGAATAAAGAAACGCAGGAAGGCGATGTCTTCTATATTTAAGAAATATACCAGAAAGGACCGATTATGGAAATTACAAAACAACAGATCATACATACCGATGTCCTGATCATCGGAGGTGGAACAGCTGGATGTTATGCGGCACTTACGATCAGGGAAAAAAGTGGTGCAAAGATCGTCATCGCCGAGAAAGCCAATATCAAACGAAGCGGGTGCTTAGCAGCTGGAGTTAATGCGATCAATGCTTATATCGTAAAGGGAAGAAAACCACAGGATTATGTTGATTATGCGAGGAAAGATGCAGATGAGATCGTACGAGGTGACCTGCTTCTTACAATGTCAGAACATTTAAATGAAGTGACAAGCAAGATGGAACAGTTAGGATTGGTTATTTTAAAGGATGAAAATGGTGACTATGTTGCCAGAGGAAATCGAAATATTAAGATCAATGGAGAAAATATCAAGCCAATCCTTGCAGATGCAGTAAATCAGCTAGATAACGTAGAGGTGATCAATCATTTGAATATCACCGATTATATCGTGGAAGATAACACGATCAAAGGAGCCTTCGGTTTCCATATGGAAAATGGAACAGCTTATGAGATCCGTGCCAAGAAAGTACTTTGTGCAACTGGAGGGGCAGCAGGGCTTTATAAGCCAAATAATCCTGGATTTTCAAGACATAAGATGTGGTATCCACCATTTAACACTGGTGCCGGATACGCAATGGGAATTGATGCTGGAGCTGAGATGACAACCTTTGAGATGCGTTTTATCGCATTAAGGTGTAAAGATACGATCGCGCCAACGGGAACGATCGCACAGGGAGTCGGGGCAAAGCAGGTAAACGCTAAAGGAGAGATTTACGAAGATAAATACGGAATCACAACTTCTCAGCGTGTCTATGGAACAACACAGGAAAATCTGGAAGGAAGAGGACCTTGTTACCTAAGAACCGAAGGAATTGAGAAGGAAAAAGATACAGACCTTAAGAAAGCATATTTAAATATGGCACCAAGCCAGACCTTAAAATGGATCGAGCAAGGCAAAGATCCAAGTGAACAAAGTGTAGAGATCGAGGGAACGGAACCATATATTGTGGGTGGACATACTGCCAGTGGTTACTGGGTAAACACAAATCGAGAGACAACAATCCATGGGCTGTACGCAGCCGGAGATGTCGCAGGGGGATGCCCACAGAAATATGTGACAGGAGCTTTGGTAGAAGGTGAGCTCGCAGCACTGGATATCGTAGAGAAATTAAAAGATCAGACGTTTGATATAACAGATAACAAAGAAGAACAGTTATTAGACGAGAAAGTCAAAGAATACAACAATATTTTATCAGACAAAGACAGTATTTTTACGATCGAGCAAATGGAAGAAGCGATGCAGAAAGTCATGGATGCTTATGCAGGCGGAATTTCAAGTCATTATCAGTTTAATGAAAACTGCTTAAATCTCGCAAAAGAAAAGATTAATAATCTGATCACATTATTTGGACAGTTAAGTGCTCAGGATTACCATGAATTAATGTTTTATTATGAACTAAAAGAACGATTAACGATCTGTCTGACTCTGATCGAACATTTAAAAGCAAGAAAAGAGACAAGATGGCACAGTTTTGCAGAAAATCTTGATCATCCACAAAAGAGTGATGATTGGAAAAAATACGTCAATACAAAGAAAGTGGAAGGAAAGATCAAAGTTATCTTACGAGAACTAGTAAAGGAGGATGAGCACTATGAGCATCAGAATTAACAAAAATAAATGTGTTGGATGCAAACGATGCTTAGACGTCTGTCCTGGAAGTTTGATAAAGACCGATGCAACTGGCAAAGCATACATCAAATATCCAAAAGACTGCTGGGGATGTACATCCTGTTTAAAAGAATGTAAAACAGGAGCCATCGCATTTTTCCTAGGAGCCGATATCGGTGGAATGGGAAGTGAAATGACAGTTAACGAAAGCAAAGATACGATTCTCTGGAAGATCAAAAAATATACCGGGGAAGAACAAACCATAGAGATCAACAAGAAAGATTCAAACAAATATTAGATTGGAGGACATCAAAATGAGCGAATTATCACATCTTGACCAGTTGGAGGCGGAAGCAATCTACATCATCCGAGAAGTTGCAGCTTCTTGTGAAAAACCAGTTATGCTATATTCTATCGGAAAAGACAGCTCAGTTATGTTACATTTAGCATTAAAAGCATTCTATCCGGAGAAACCACCATTTCCATTTTTACATGTTAATACAACATGGAAATTCAAAGAAATGATCAAATTCCGTGATGAAACAGCAAAGAAATACGGATTAGAAATGATAGAATACATCAATGAAGATGGTGTAAAACAGGGGGTTAATCCATTTGATAGTGGAGCCGCTTACACAGATATCATGAAAACACAGGCCCTAAAGCAGGCGTTAAATAAATATGGATTTACCGCTGCATTTGGAGGTGGACGTCGTGATGAAGAAAAATCTCGTGCAAAAGAAAGAATCTTCTCTTTTAGAAATGAAAATCAGGCATGGGATCCAAAGAACCAGAGACCAGAAATGTGGAAATTATATAACTCTAAGATCAAAAAAGGAGAAAGCATTCGTGTATTCCCAATCTCTAACTGGACAGAGACAGATATCTGGAAATATATTAAACGCGAAAAAATCGATATCGTTCCATTATATTTTGCAAAAGAACGCCCAGTGATCGAGAGAGATGGAAATATCATCATGGTCGATGATGACAGATTAAAATTAAGACCAGATGAGAAGATCGAATACAAGAGTGTGAGATTTAGAACCCTTGGATGTTATCCATTAACTGGAGGAGTGGAATCAAAAGCCTCAACACTTGATGAGATCATTGACGAGACATTAAGTGCGGTTTCTTCAGAAAGAACAACCAGAGTTATTGATAATGAAGCAGCAGGAAGCATGGAAAGAAGAAAGAGAGAGGGGTATTTCTAAGATGATAGGATTATTAAAATTTATTACTTGCGGTAGTGTAGATGATGGAAAATCTACACTGATCGGACATATTTTATATGATTCAAAGTTATTATATACAGATCAGGAAGAAGCATTAGAGTTAGACAGTAAAGTTGGAAGCCGTGGTGGAAAGATCGACTATTCTTTATTACTTGACGGATTAATGGCAGAAAGAGAACAGGGAATTACGATCGACGTTGCCTACCGTTATTTTACAACAGAAAAAAGAAGTTTTATCGTAGCAGATACACCAGGACATGAAGAATATACAAGAAACATGGCTGTAGGAGCATCCTTTGCAGATTTAGCAGTCATCTTAATCGATGCATCCCAAGGAGTATTAGTACAGACAAGACGCCACGCAAGAATCTGCGCCCTAATGGGAATCAGACACTTCGTATTTGCAGTCAATAAAATGGACCTTGTAAAATATGATCAGGAAACATTCCGAAAGATCGAGGAACAGATCAAAGAATTACAAGAAGAATTATCACTTGCAAATGTAAAGATCATCCCAGTATCTGCAACAGAAGGAGATAACGTTACAACAAAATCAGATAACATTCCATGGTATACAGGAGAACCATTACTAGAATACCTAGAGACGGTGGATGTACGAGAGAAATCTGAAGAAGAAGGATTCTACATGCCAGTTCAGAGAGTATGCCGTCCAAACCACACATTCCGTGGATTCCAGGGACAGATCGAATCCGGACAGATTTCTGTCGGAGATGAGATCGTGACATTACCAAGCAAAGAACATGCAAAGGTTAAGAGTTTATTAATTGGTGATAAAGATGCACAGACAGCTGAAAAAGGCCGTCCAGTAACGATTCAGTTAGACCGTGAAGTTGATGTATCCAGAGGATGCGTACTGGCCAATAAAACAGAACTTCCAGTCAGCAAATCATTTACAGCGACAGTTCTTTGGATGGATGACGGAGAATTGTTACCAGGAAAAGAATATTTCGTAAAGATCGGAACAAAAGAAATTCTAGGAATCGTAACAAATATTCAGTACAAGATCGATGTCAACACAGGAGAATACATTCCAGCAAACAACTTAAGAAAGAATGAGATCGCAGTATGTGATGTTATCTTGCAGGAAGAAATTGTCTTAGACGAATTTGATGATCATAAAGCCTTAGGAGAGCTGATATTGATCGACCGTATCACAAACATGACATCTGCATGCGGAGTGATCAAAAATTCCGAAGTTGACGAAGAAACAGACCTAAAATGCGTCTTTGCACATGGAAAATTAAAAGCCAATGGAGACATCTTTGAAGAATTCTACTACAACATGGAAAGTATGACAGTCACAAAGATCAAACCATCTGGAAAATCCTACACGATCGGAGATGAAATTCCAGTAGAAGGAGAAAGTTATCAGTATCCAGACTACTTTGATGTTATCGTATTCAGAGACAAAGTAGCCGTACAGATCAGAGACAGAAAAGTATCAGCAATTCTTCCAATTGAAGAATACGAATACAAAGGCCTGCCACTGATCAATGGACGAGGATTTAAGATTCTGGTTGACTCCAAAGAAAAAGCAGACAAACTGTTTGCAGAATTAAAAGAACAAGGATATAAACCAGGAAGCGAATTCTTTAACCGTTGGTTACAGTTTGAAGCATATCGTAAGATTGTGTTTAGGGATAGTATTTACTAATTAAATTGTAATTGTATAACGGAAATGTATCGAGTATTCATAAAAACGTAAAAAAAGATAGAGGTACGAAAAACGAATTCCATTGACGGATTTTTTGCAAAACGCTGATCCGCCAACACTCCTGCACAACTCACTGCGTTCAAACAGTGCCCGTGTTGGCTGCGATTTTGCAAAAAATCCTATGGAATTCTATCATTTCGTACCTCTATCTTTTTTTATGTTTTTATGAATACCTGAAGACATTCTCGTATAAAATTAAGAATTTTCAAACGGAAGGGTGTGTATGTTAGACGTTATTGGTTTTCAATTTTTGTAGTGATTCGTAGAAAGTACTTTCTATTTAATTTATACTCCGTGACTTTTTATTCAATAGTTTGTATACTCTAATTAATCAATTTGTTGCTATTTTTAGATTTTATGGAGGTTTTTGTTTATGCTAGATAAGTCTCTTGTTTATAAAGATATTGTGATGTGTCTGCCTTTTGAGGATCTAAATGATCTTAGGATTCCTGTTTTGCCTGATGGGTATTCTTATAAGATGTTTGAGTCTGGGGATGAGATTGCTTGGGCGAAGCTTGAAGTGTTGGTTGGAGAGTTTGATTGTTTTAAGGATGCTTCTGCTTATTTTGCTAAAACTTTTTTAACTCATGAAGAACTTTTAGCTGACCGGGTTTGTTTTATTGTGAATCCTGAGGGAGAGATTGTTGCTACGACGAGTGCTTGGTTTAAGACAAATGGCGATATTCGGTTTCCTTTGATTCATTGGGTGTCTACTTCTCCTAAAGAACAGGGGAAGGGGCTTGGGAAGGCAATTGTTTTGTTTGCTTTGTCTCGTTTTCTTGTTGTAGAGCCGGATGCTGATTTTATTTTTCTTCATACACATACTTGGGCTTATAAGGCTGTTGGTATGTATCAGAAAATGGGATTTCGAATTACAAAAAAAGCCCTGCCGACTAGCAGAACTGATTTTTCTTGTATGGATGTTTTGAAAGATGTACTTCCTAATTCGATTATTGCTCAGCTTTTAGAGAAAGATTAAGATGCTGTCCAGTCACATTGATCTTATATATACTAACACACACTTATATTTTTAATCATCTTAATTGACATAAAAATATATAAATGTTACTATAATAATAGAAAAGGTGCTACCGATAACGGTTTACCTGATATAAACGATTGAATAACCGCTCACATAACTTGTCAGGTCAATGGGCGGTTATTTTTCTATCTTGGCATCATGCTTTCCACGCACATAACCAAGACTATAAAAAGCCACACACAGTGAAATCACTGCAATTAGTTCTGTAATGGTTAGCATAACTTCAAGCCCCCTTTTCGTAAGATTTCTCAATAATAGAGATTGATCTATGTAATCGGGGCTAGAACTCCCCGTAGGAAGCAAACCGCCATTCACGTCAATGTGAAGTAACACCTGATATATATTTTAACAAATAGTTTTATTAGAATCAATATATTTATTTACATCGAATTCTTATAGTCACACTCTTATTCTCCTATAATTAATTTTCCATATTTTGTCCATCTTATTATTTTTACGAACAACATTGATGCAATCATTGTAATCACAAAAATCATCACACATACTATTATTGGATATTTTAATCCAAATCCAAATTTCTTTACCCAATAAAACAAAACATAAATAATCATAGGATGAAATAAATATATTCCAAAACTGTCTCTCTCTATCCATTTATAAATTTTGATCTGAATTATATATTTTTTTGTAATTCTTATACATTGATATAAACATAGCATTCCTATTACAGCTGTTATTAAATTTAATGCCCTATTATATGTATACAAAACAACAAATGATATAAAAATCCATCCTAATATTACAATCCATTTTCTATTTCCTAAAAATTCATCTATTTTTTTCTTATTCCTATCAAATTCATATCCTATACAAAAGAAAAATAAATAGTAACTTATGCCTTGCAATTGAAATATATTTGGAAGTTTATCTGAAAAAAATGATATAAAAAATAATAATACTCCTATAAATAATCTATTTGATTTTTCATATCTATGGTAAAACATTCTAACTATAATAAATATGAAAAATAAAGTCCATAAAAACCATAAATGCCGTGCATCTTTGGACAATATAATATTCTCTTTTATATAGTTGATTGGATTTAAGTTAGTTATTTTTAATGTACACATTACTGGCATGACATAAAAGATTCCAATTAGAAAATAAGGAACCATTAAACGTTTCCATTTTTTTATTATAAATAAACGAAAATCTGAATATTTTTTCTTATTGTTAATACAAAATGAAAAGATTGCTCCCGAAACACATATAAATAATGGCATATGAAAACTGTAAACAAATGACGTTATGTAGTGCAATAAAAAATTGTATTTCATTTTTATGGCACCACCACCCATACTATGGGAGTATCCCAAAGTTTGTGTAAACCTTCAAACTGATGTAAGATAATATTACTC
>OLOI01000198.1_pt1 | contig 64057 bp, 49 predicted proteins | sample 1672131 | NCBI WGS metagenome assembly OLOI01 (sample SAMEA3136651, study PRJEB25190) | human gut metagenome
CATGTAAACTCCATTCGAAGCAAGACCGAGAAGAAAGCGATACGGCTGCCCGTCGTGCTTTCAGGTGGGTCGCTTGAGCCTTCTGGCAACGGAAGGCCTAGACAGATGATCACTCAACGACATAACCCGGCTTATCGGTTTGCTTGTGCAGCAAAAAAGAAATGCTGAGAAGATTTTGTGTATGCAGAGTCTTCTCATTTTTTTATTCCGTTTGCTGTCAGAAAATAAAAAAGTTCTCGCAGAAGCACTTTCATACTTCTACGGGAACTTTGTTAGTATTGTTATTAAATTGCGCAAATATAATCAAAAATTACTTATTTCTGTGACCTCTGTATTTCTCTTCGCAATATTTGCATCTGTAAACTTCGTTCTCCTCATCGGCAAGAACAAATACCTGGTCAAGGCCCTGCTCGATGGAAGTGATGCAGCGCGGGTTCTTGCATTTGATCACGTTGACAACCTGCTTCGGAAGACGAAGGTCTTTCTTCTCAACAATCTGCTCGTCCTTGATGATGTTTACGGTGATGTTGTGATCGATGAAGCCAAGGATGTCAAGATCCAGGTCTTCGATCGGGCATTCTACTTTGATAATGTCCTTTTTGCCCATCTTATTGCTGCGGGCGTTCTTGATGATCGCAACGGTACAGTCAAGCTTGTCCAGCTTCAGATCATGATAAATAGTCATGGCCTTTCCAGCTTTGATATGATCTAATACGTAACCTTCACGAAGTGCTCCAACATTTAACATGGCAGTTCCACCTCCAATAATGTAAGAATCAGGGCCATACGTACATATACGCCGTACTGAGCCTGTTTGAAATATGCAGCTCTCGGATCATTGTCCACTTCAACGGCAATCTCGTTGACACGTGGAAGCGGATGAAGAATGTACATATCGTCTTTTGCAAGGGAAAGCTTCTGTTTGTCCAGTATGTAGAAGTCTTTCATGCGAACGTAATCCTCTTCGTTGAAGAAACGCTCCTTCTGAACACGGGTCATGTAAAGGATATCAAGATCCGGGATGGCATCCTCAAGACGCTCTTCCTCTACGAACTCGATGTTGTTTTTCTTCAGCACGTCCTCACGGATGTAGCTTGGGATGCGAAGCTCTTCCGGTGAGATCAGCACGAATTTTACATTCGGGTAGCGTACCAGCGCCTCGATCAGGGAGTGAACGGTACGGCCGAATTTCAGATCTCCGCACAGACCGATGGTAAGGTTGTCAAGACGGCCTTTTAAAGAACGGATAGTAAGTAAGTCTGTAAGAGTCTGAGTGGGATGCTGATGACCGCCGTCTCCGGCGTTGATAACAGGAATATTGGAAACCATAGAAGCTACTAACGGAGCACCCTCCTTCGGATGACGCATAGCACAGATATCTGCGTAACAGGAAACGACACGAATGGTATCGGAAACAGTTTCGCCTTTGGCTGCGGAACTGGAATCTGCGGATGAGAAACCAAGAACCTTGCCGCCAAGGTTCATCATAGCAGCTTCAAAACTGAGACGGGTACGGGTACTTGGCTCATAGAAAAGAGTGGCAAGACGTTTGTCGTCGCAGGTATGGGCGTATTTTTTGGGGTTTTTCTCAATATCGCTGGCAAGGTCCAGAAGCTTCTCAAGTTCCGGAACACTTAAGTCCAGCGGACTCATTAAGTGTCTCATGATCTACCTCCATTTGTAATCATTATTTTATAGTTCAAAATCTCTTCGACCTATCATATACTACTTGGGATGATTTTTCAAGAAGATTTTGTAAGTATTTTTTCAAAAAATAATCCGGTGAGAAACCACACGGGAAGATAGTCCAGACGGATGATTCCCCGGTACTGGTGAGGAGCACCGGAATAGTCCCAGGGGCACATGTGAAAAGCCTGCAAAATAGAGCCGCTGGTAAATTCCCCGAAGTAAAAACCGGCAGTATACAGGCATCCGCGAAGAAAAATGGGAAGATTTTTGATCCTGCGGTAAGCAGGGATGATCAGCGCCGCACAGCCGTAAATGGGGAACATAAGAAGGGATGTGGTGCCTTTCATGGCAGCATCTCCCCGAAGCAGGGAATGAAGTCCCGTCCAAAGTATTTCCAGACACCATCCGGTGAATCCGCAGAAGAGAAATGGATGTTTGTTCATTGGTAAGCCTCCCTCGTAAAAAGTTAAAATTAACATTCCCATTCTTGCCAATTTTATACGGTAAGGGTATAATGAAGGAAATATGCGAGGCGTAGCATCGGATATTTCCGCTACGCAAACGGAGCGAAGCGGAGTTCGCGGTTCCCGAAAAGCGAGGCGCAGCATCGCATATTTCCGACAGGAGGACTTTTTTATGAACTATCAGGAGTGCCGGGCATATATTGACGATTCGGCGAAATACGGTTCCGTACTGGGACTTGACAACATGCGGGAAATGTTAGGCAGACTGGGAAATCCTCAGGATGATGTTCCCTTTGTGCATGTAGCCGGAACAAATGGCAAAGGCTCGGTAATCGCATATTTATATACCACCCTTACAAGGGCAGGCTACCGCGTGGGCAGATACATATCCCCCACCTTATATTCCTACAGGGAACGTCTGGAGGTGGCAGGAGAGCGGATCTCCAGAGAGAAATTCGCCGGGCATGTTGCCAGGATCTCCCAGGTCATCACCCAGATGACAGACGCAGGCCTGAACCATCCCACCCCATTTGAAATCGAGACAGCGGCAGCATTTTTATATTTTAAAGAAGAAAATTGTGATCTTGTCCTTCTTGAGACAGGCATGGGCGGCAATCTGGATGCCACCAATATTATAAAAAACACCAAGCTTGCCGTACTGGTTTCCATCAGTATGGACCATATGTCATTTCTTGGAAATACCCTGGAAGAAATTGCACAGAAAAAAGCCGGCATTATCAAGCCAGGCTGCAGGACGGTAACCACCAGACAGAAGTCGGAAGCTATAAAGGTCATTACGAAAACCTGTGAGCAGCTGGGCGTTTCCTGTACAATAGCAGACCCGGACGAGGCAGTTCTGGGGCAGGAGAGCGTGTTCGGGCAGAGCTTTACTTATGAGGGACAAAAATTTGACATTTCCCTTGCGGGAGTTTACCAGAAGGAGAACGCGGTGCTGGCTCTTAAGGCACTTGAAATTCTGGATGAGCTGGGATGGCATACTACCATGGAACAGCGAAAGGATGGACTTTCCCATACAAGCTGGAAGGGAAGATTTACAGTGATCTGCCGGAAGCCTTTGTTTATTGTGGATGGTGCCCACAATGCCGGGGCAGCGGATAAGATGGAAGAATCCATCCGCCATTACTTCAATGGGAAAAAGCTGATCTACATTATGGGCGTTTTTGCAGACAAGGAGTACCGCACCGTTCTTGAGAAAACCGCTCATTTTGCAGAAAAAATCTACACCATAGAGACACCGGACAATCCCCGTGCACTGCCGGCGGAAGAACTGGCAAAAGCAGCAAGGGAATTCAATCCCGGCGCAGAGAGCACGAAGAGCATTGCAGACGCAGTGGAGAAGGCATTTGCTTATGCGGGGGATGATGAGAACAGCGTGATTCTGGCTTTTGGTTCCCTGTCCTTTATCGGGGATCTGACAAGAGCGGTAGAAGAGAGAATTTCATAAGAAACTGCCGTGTGCGTGCGGCGTATTACAACAGAAATTGAGAGGACACAACATGACAGATTTGCAGGAATGCAGACGGAAAATAGATGAGATCGACAACCAGATGGTAGAGCTTTTTGAGAAGCGGATGAAGGTCTGCGAGGAAGTGGCAGAGTACAAAATCCACACAGGAAAGAAAGTGCTGGATCCGGAAAGAGAGCATGCCAAATTAGAAGAAATTCGGAAAAAAGCCCACGGAGAGTTCAATGAGCTTGGCGCTCAGGAGCTTTTTCAGCAGATCATGGCCATCAGCCGGAAGCGTCAGTACCAGCTTCTTACTGAGCATGGTCCTAAGGAAGAGGAAGATTTTCAAATGGTAGAGGAGCTTCCCAGAAACAATGTGACCGTGGTTTTCCAGGGGGTAGAGGGGGCTTACAGTTATGGTGCTATGCGGGCTTATTTTGAGGAAGATATTAAGAGCTATCACGTGAAGCTGTTCCGGGATGCAATGGAAGAGGTGGCAGCCGGGAGGGCAGATTACGCGGTTCTTCCCATTGAGAACTCCACTGCTGGAATTGTAGCAGATATTTATGATCTTTTAACCGAATATAACCTGTTTATCGTTGGGGAGCAGGTACTGAAGGTAGAACATGTACTTCTTGGACTGCCGGAAGCAGAGCTTTCTGATATTTCCTGCGTTTACTCTCATCCTCAGGGACTGGCACAGTGCAAGGAATATCTGGAGGAGCACAGAAGCTGGAAACAGACGGCTGTGAGCAACACCGCTGCTGCGGCGAAGAAGGTCAGCGAAGAAAAAGACAGAACCCACGCAGCCATTGCAAGCAGGGATGCGGGAGAATTTTATAATCTGAAGGTACTGGCAGAGAACATCTGCAAAAATGACAGCAACGTAACCAGATTTATTATCCTGGCGAAAAAGCCTGTGTACGAGAACAACAGCTCCAAGATCAGCGTCTGCTTTGAGGCACGCCATGAAAGCGGAACCCTTTATAATGTGCTTTCCCACATGATCTACAACGGGCTGAACATGACCAAGATCGAGTCCCGCCCCATCCCCGGCAAAACCTGGGAATACCGGTTCTTCGTGGATTTCGAGGGAAATCTTCGGGACAGTGCTGTGAAAAACGCACTGCGGGGAATGGAAGCAGAGACAAGTTATTTGAAGATTCTTGGAAATTATTAGGGAAAAAGATACAGAGAATTTAAGAAGATTTTATCTGTTTTTAATATAACAAAAGTAAAATAGAAAAACGGCTGCAGAGGAAGGCTCTTTTTGAAGTGACAGATCGAGCCGTATCTGCACCATGAAATTGAGAGGAAACAAAAATGGCAAGAACACAGGAATGTATCCTTTACCGTGATTTTGAAAACGGTGAGATACTGGACACAATGACATCACTGATGAACAGCTATGAGGCAAAAGAAGAAGGCTTTGAAAACCGGAAGGAAGAATTTTTCCATATGGCAGGAAGCCTGGTGGAGATGGCTGGAATGTACGGATTTTCCGGGAATCTGTGGCACAATTACCTGACACAGCTTCTGGTAAACCACGAAAACGCATTCAGCACCGCTTCTGAGATCAGAGGCGCGGTGAAGGGCAGCATCAACCATCTGGCTATGCATGACTTTGAGATTTTCAAGGAACTTTACGATTATGATCTTGCTGTTTTTGACAAAGCTTTTGGAACAGACTGCACCGATTTTCTCTGCAATTATGTGAATACAGGATGCAACAGTAAGGTGTATAACCAGAGAATCTGCGACCGCATCTGTGACACGAGTAAACGTCTGGCAGAGGCTTCCACTGTGGAAGAATTTATGGCAGATATGGTGCAGTTTTATAAGGATTTCGGGGTTGGAAAGCTGGGCCTTAACAAGGCATTCCGCATTGAGCATGGCAAAGACGGGAAGCCGGTGATCGCGCCTATTACCAGAATCGCGCATGTGAACCTGGACGATCTGGTTGGCTACGAGATTCCCAAGCAGAAGCTGATCGAGAATACAGAAGCCTTTGTAAGAGGAAGAAAAGCCAACAACTGTCTGCTTTTCGGCGATGCGGGAACCGGTAAATCATCCAGTATTAAGGGAATTCTGAACCGCTACTATGACGAGGGACTTCGTATTATCGAGGTGTATAAGCATCAGTTCCAGGATCTGAATGATGTGATCGCCCAGATCAAGAACCGCAACTACAAATTTATTCTTTACATGGATGATCTTTCCTTTGAGGAATTTGAAATCGAATATAAATATCTGAAGGCTGTGATCGAGGGTGGCCTGGAGAAAAAGCCGGACAACATTCTGATCTATGCAACCAGCAACCGGCGTCATCTTGTGCGCGAGAAATCCGGAGACAAGCTTGAGGTAGCAGATGATGAAGATCTGCATTCCTCCGATACCGTACAGGAGAAGCTTTCCCTGGTTTACCGCTTTGGCGTGCGCATCTATTTCGGGGCGCCAAACAAGAAGGAATTCCAGAACATTGTTACGACTTTGGCAGAGCGTTACGGAGTCACGATGCCGACAGAGGAGCTTCTTATGAAAGCCAATGCCTGGGAACTTTCCCATGGCGGCCTGACGGGAAGAACCGCACAGCAGTTTATCGATCATATACTTGGTACCAGCGAAGAACAGTAATCCATATGTCAGACAAAGGCTGGCGGGGGAGTCGTGACCGGCAGCCAAGAAATAACCCTTGCAGGAGGAAATAAGGTATGGCAGTAACCACATTTGCGGCAATTGATATCAGTTCATACGAGATCAGTATGAAGATTTTTGAGTTTTCCAGGAAGGGCGGGTTCCGGACCGTTGACGATATCCGGTACCGCCTGAATCTTGGCGTGGGAGTATATTCTGGCGGAACCATGGAAGTAGACAAGGTAGATACCATCTGCGAAGTGTTAGGAGATTTTAAGCGGATCATGGCGGAGTACGGGGTAAAAGAATACCGCGCCTGCACCACCAGCGTTTTCCGGGAAATGAAAAATCCCATCATCATCATCGAGCAGATCTACAGAAGAACCGGAATCCACGTAGAGGTTTTAAGCAATGCGGAACAGCATTTCCTTGGCTACAAATCTATTGCAGCCATCGAAAACGGCTTCAAGAAAATGATCCAGAAAGGAACTGCCATCCTGGATGTAGGCGGAGGAAACCTGCAGATTTCCCTGTTTGACAAGGATGCCCTTGTGACTACCCAGAGCCTGAAAATGGGAAGCGTGCGTATCCGCCAGAGACTGAAGGAGCTGGAGAAAACCAACACCAACTACGCACAGCTGGTGGAAGAATTTATCCGCAACGACCTGACCGGATTCAAGCGGCTTTACCTGAAGGACCGGGACATTAAGAACGTGATTCTGATGGGAGATTTCCTTACCGAGACTCTTTTCAAAGAGGAACGGCAGGACAACATTATCACAAAGGCGGAGTTTTTAAACCGCTATGAAAAGACGGTTTACAAAACTGAGGAGGCACTGGCGGAGGAGATGGACATTGATCCGGAATATGCGGCTCTGATCGTGCCTACCATGGTCATCTGCAAGGACTTTATTGACCTGTTCAATGCAGAAGCCCTTTGGATGCCCGGTGTTTCCCTTCTGGACGGAATCGCCTATGATTTTGGGGAAAAGAAGAATTTCATCAAGAGTGTGCACAATTTTGAAAATGATATTCTGGTGGCAGCGCATAACATTGCAAAGCGCTATTCCACCGGAAAAGATCATATCAAAGGAACTACAGAACTGGCGCTGGCTATTTTTGACAGCATGAAGAAGGTACATGGAATGGGCGACCGGGAGCGGCTGCTTCTGCAGATTGCCGTACAGCTTCATGACTGCGGAAAATACATCAGCATGGGAGATGTGGCGGAGTGCTCCTATCGGATCATTATGGCAACAGAAATCATCGGACTATCCACAGAGGAGCGGCAGATCATTGCAAATGCAGTGCGCTACAACACAACGGAATTTGTTTACTACCAGGAGATTGCAGGGGAGATCGGAATGGACCGCTCTGTTTACCTGCTGATCGCCAAGCTGACTGCCATCCTTCGCATTGCCAATGCCATGGACCGCAGCCATTACCAGAAGGTCAAGAATATGAAAGCTGTGCTGAAGGACAGAACACTGCTTCTTACGGTTGATTCTGAGCAGGATATTTCCCTTGAGCTTGGACTTCTGATGGATAAAGTTGAATTTTTTGAAGAAGTATTTGGTATCCGCCTGGTATTCAGGCGGAAGAGAAAAGTGTGAGGAGGGGCACCATGGATCTGAAAAATTTTGAAAAACCGGAATATTTTGTGAACAGGGAGTTAAGCTGGCTGAAGTTTGACGACCGTGTTCTCTCAGAAGCAAGAGATAAAAGCCTGCCTTTGTTTGAAAGGCTGAAATTCACCAGTATTGTGTCTTCCAATCTGGATGAGTTTTATATGGTCCGTGTAGCGTCTTTGAAGGATCAGGTGCATGCAGGCTACGCCAAAACAGACATTGCAGGCATGAGCCCGAAGGAGCAGTTAAAGGAGATCAGCGCACAGACCCATGAGCTGGTGCGTTCCCAGTACAGCACCCTGAACCGTTCCCTTCTGCCTGCTCTTGAGAAGGTAGGGCTTCACCTTGTGATGGAGCATGAGAAACTGAATGAGGAGCAGCAGGCGTATGTGGACCGTTATTTTGAGGATAATGTGTATCCGGTGCTTACCCCTATGGCAATGGATTCTTCCAGACCGTTTCCGCTGATCCGAAATAAGACTTTGAACATCGGAGCTCTGATTTCCAAAAAGGATAAGAAAAAAGGCAAGGAGGTTCTGGTGTTTGCCACCGTTCAGGTACCTTCTGTGCTGCCCCGTGTGATCGTGATTCCTTCTGCAAAGAAAGAGGATACTACCGTGATCCTTCTGGAGGAAATCATTGAGCGGAATATTGACAAGCTTTTCCTGGGTTATGATGTAGTCTGCGCGCATCCTTACCGTATTATGCGAAATGCGGACCTTTCCATTGACGAGGACGGAGCTGAGGATCTTCTGGTGGAGATCCAGAAGCAGTTGAAAAAGCGCCAGTGGGGCGAGGTGATCCGCCTGGAAGTGGAGGATAAGATCGATTCCAGACTTCTTGGCATTCTGAAAAAGGAATTTGACATTAAGGAAGAGGATATTTTCTACATCAACGGGCCTCTGGATCTGACTATGCTGATGAAGGTGTACGGCCAGGATGGCTTCGACCAGTATAAAGAGCCGAAATATACCCCTGCTGTAGTTCCTGCATTTGCGGATGCCGGCAAGGACATTTTCCAGGTGATCCGGGAGGGAGATGTGTTCCTTCACCATCCATACATGAGCTTTGATCCGGTTGTAAATTTCGTGCGCCAGGCTGCCAAGGATCCGGATGTTCTGGCCATCAAGCAGACTTTGTACCGTGTCAGCGGCAATTCCCCTATTATTGCGGCTCTTGCACAGGCAGCAGAGAACGGCAAGCAGGTTTCTGTTCTGGTGGAACTGAAGGCCCGTTTTGATGAGGAGCACAACATTGTGTGGGCAAAAATGCTGGAAAAAGCAGGCTGCCATGTTATTTACGGTCTGGTTGGCCTGAAGACCCACAGCAAGATTACCCTGGTAGTGCGCCGTGAGGATACGGGAATCCGCCGTTATGTGCATCTTGCAACCGGTAACTACAATGATTCTACAGCCAAGCTGTATACAGACTGCGGTATTTTCACCTGCGATGAGCGGTTCGGGGAAGACGCAACTGCTGTATTCAACATGCTTTCCGGATATTCTGAGCCGAAGAGCTGGAACCGTCTGATCGTGGCGCCGATCTGGATGAAGGACCGTTTCCTGAAAATGATCGAAAGAGAAGCGGAGCATGCCAAGAAGGGAATGCCGGGAATGATCGTGGCGAAGATGAACTCCCTTTGTGATCCCAAGATCATTGCGGCACTGTATCACGCTTCTTCCTGCGGCGTGCAGATCTATCTTCTGATCCGTGGAATCTGCTGTCTGCGAGTGGGAATTCCAGGAGTCAGCGAGAACATTCACGTGCGCTCCATTGTAGGAAATTTCCTGGAACACAGCCGTATTTTCTACTTCAAAAACGGCGAGAGTGATGAGATTTACATGGGAAGTGCAGACTGGATGCCCCGTAACCTGGACCGTCGTGTGGAGATTGTTTTCCCGGTTGAGGACGAGCGGATCAAGGACGAGATCAAGCATGTTCTGGATCTGGAGTTCAGGGATAATGTGAAGGCTCATATTCTGCAGCCAGATGGAACTTATGAGAAGACAGACAGACGCGGAAAGGTGCAGATCAATTCCCAGATGGAATTTTGCAGGGAGGCCACAGAAAAAGCACGTGCCCTGAAGAAAAAGGAGAAGCATGAGAACTCCAGAGTGTTTATTCCGGCAGAGCCTGCAGAGGATATTGAGGAGTAAAAAATAGGTGGCTGCCGCGAAAAAATGAGCGGCAGCTAAGAATGTGAAACAGGGAGCAACGGTGAAGTGCGGGGATGATTTTTCAAACACGCTCTAATGACGGTTGTTCCCTTGTTTTGTTTCTAGGAAAATATTCGCAGAGCAAGAAACTGTCCGATGGAGCGTAAGTACGGCGTCCGCATATCTTTTTATACAACAAAAAAACTTCCGAATCACTTCGGAAGTTCCTAGCAGCCAGTACGAGAATCGAACTCGTGTTTTCGCCGTGAGAGGGCGACGTCTTAACCCCTTGACCAACTGGCCTTGTCAACCGACTTGCATAGTATAGCCTACTTTCCGGAAGAATGCAAGTACTTTTTTCAAATTTTTTTAAATTTTTTCAAAAACTACGAAAAAACCCGGGAAACATGCGGGTTTCCGGGCACAAAAATTTTTCAAAAATTTCTTTCAAAAGACAAAAAAGCACTGTGGGCGGCCTGGAAAATTTTCTGCTTGCAAAATTACCATAAAGTGGGGTATTATATAGAACGAATGTTTGAACATAAGATAAGACCAGAAGAAGCGGACAGTTGTGTCCGCTTTTCATAACCATTGAAATGATGATGATATCAGGGGCCAAAGGTCTTTTGTCCCTAATTTGAAATCTATGCTGTCAAAGCAAAGAAAGGAAATAACACCATGGCAAAGAAAGACACTTACGACGCGGGGAGTATTTCCGTCCTGGAAGGACTGGAGGCTGTCCGGAAACGTCCGGGAATGTACATCGGAAGTGTATCCCGGAAGGGTCTGAACCATCTGATTTATGAGATTGTGGACAATGCGGTAGATGAGCATCTGGCTGGTTACTGCTCCAATATAGAAGTAACCCTGGAGAAGGACGGCTCCTGTACCGTAAAGGATAACGGACGAGGAATCCCTGTTGATATGCATGCAAAAGGCGTATCCGCAGAGCGTCTTGTATTTACCACGCTTCACGCTGGAGGCAAATTCGACAATTCTGCATACAAGACAAGCGGCGGTCTTCACGGCGTTGGATCTTCTGTTGTAAACGCCCTGTCTACCTATCTTGACATTAAGATCAGCCGTGACGGCTATGTGCATCACGACCACTATGAGAGAGGCGTTCCGACCATCGAGCTGGAGGAGGGACTTCTCCCCAAGCTTTCCAGAACCAGACAGACCGGAACCTGCGTCAATTTCCTTCCGGACCCGGAGATTTTTGAGAAAACAAGATTTTCCTCCACAGAGGTAAAAAGCCGTCTTCATGAGACTGCTTACCTGAACCCGGAGCTGACCATCCATTTTATGGATCTTCGCGGGGACACGCCGGAGGACATTACTTATCATGAGCCGGATGGAATCGTAGGCTATATTAAAGATCTGAACCATAATTCAGAAGCTCTTCACGAGCCAGTGTACCTGAAAGGGGAAGCGGACGGAATCCAGGTGGAAGCTGCATTTCAGTACACCAATGAATTCCGTGAGAATGTACTGGGCTTTTGCAACAATATTTACAATGCAGAGGGCGGCACCCATCTTACTGGATTTAAGACAACCTTTACCACCGTTATGAACAGTTACGCCCGTGAGATCGGCGTCCTGAAGGAAAAAGATGCCAACTTTACAGGTGCGGATATCCGTAACGGGATGACTGCCGTAGTTTCCATCAAGCACCCGGAACCCCGCTTTGAGGGACAGACCAAGACCAAGCTTGACAACCAGGACGCTGCCCGTGCAACAGGAAAAGTGATGTCAGAGCAGCTGGTGCTTTATTTCGACCGTAATCTGGAAACCCTTAAGACCATTTTGTCCTGCGCAGAGAAGGCTGCCAAGATCCGCAAAACAGAGGAGCGTGCCAAGACCAATCTTCTCACCAAGCAGAAATATTCTTTCGACTCCAACGGCAAGCTGGCCAACTGTGAGAAAAAGGATCCTTCCCTTTGCGAGATTTTCATTGTAGAGGGAGATTCCGCAGGCGGCTCCGCCAAAACAGCCAGAGACCGTAACTACCAGGCCATCCTTCCCATTAGGGGAAAAATCCTGAATGTTGAGAAGGCAACCATTGACAAGGTGCTGGCCAATGCGGAGATCAAGACCATGATCAATGCCTTTGGATGCGGATTTTCCGAAGGATACGGAAATGACTTTGATATCACCAAGCTTCGCTATGACAAGATCGTGATCATGGCAGATGCGGACGTGGACGGTGCCCATATTTCCACCCTTCTTCTGACTTTGTTCTACCGGTTTATGCCGGAGCTGATCTATGAGGGACATGTCTATATTGCTATGCCGCCTCTTTACAAGGTTATGCCAAAGAAGGGCGCGGAGGAGTACCTGTACGATGACAAGGCGCTGGAAAAATACCGCCGCAGCCACAAGCCGGGAAGCTTTACCCTTCAGAGATACAAAGGTCTTGGAGAGATGGATGCCCAGCAGCTCTGGGAGACCACACTGAACCCAGAGACCAGAAGAATGAAGCGTGTGGAAATTGAGGATGCCCGTATGGCATCCAGCGTTACAGAGATTCTTATGGGAAGCGATGTACCGCCGCGAAAAGCATTTATTTATGAGCATGCCACAGACGCAGAACTGGATATATAAAGAAGCGCACGCCTGGGAGGCCCAAAATGCCTGCAGGCTGCATCAGAGAGGAATATAAGCGATGGAAACAAAACAGGAAAATGTAATTGCCACGGACTATGCGGACGTGATGCAGAAATCCTATATTGATTATGCCATGAGCGTTATCATTTCCAGGGCACTTCCGGATGTGCGGGACGGCCTGAAGCCGGTACAGAGAAGAACCCTGTATGATATGTATGAGCTTGGAATCCGTTATGACCGACCCTACCGTAAATGCGCCCGTATTGTGGGAGATACCATGGGTAAATATCATCCACACGGCGACAGCTCTATTTACGAGGCACTGGTGGTGATGGCCCAGGATTTTAAGAAAGGCAAGATCCTGGTAGACGGCCACGGAAACTTCGGCTCTATTGAAGGCGACGGTGCCGCTGCCATGCGATATACAGAAGCAAGGCTGGAGAAGCTGACCCAGGAGGTTTTTTTGGCTGATCTGGACAAAAACGTGGTAGACTTTATGCCAAACTTCGATGAGACAGAGAAGGAGCCTGTGGTGCTTCCGGTAAAGGTTCCCAATCTTCTGGTAAACGGAGCAGACGGCATTGCAGTTGGTATGGCAACCAGCATTCCCCCTCACAATCTGGGAGAGGTTGTGGATGCGGTGAAAGCTTACATCAAGAATAATGACATCAGCGTCAAAGGCCTGATGCGTTATCTGAAGGGACCGGATTTCCCAACAGGAGGCCTTGTGGTCAATAAGGACGACCTTCTGAATATTTACGAGACCGGTTCCGGCAAGCTCCGTCTTCGCGGAAAAGTAGAAGTGGAGAAATTAAAGGGCGGCCGCCAGCAGCTGGTGATCACCGAGATCCCTTATACCATGATCGGAGCCAACATTGGAAAATTCTTAAATGATGTGGCATCCCTTGTGGAGACTAAGAAAACTACAGATATTGTGGATATTTCCAACCAGTCCTCCAAAGAGGGAATCCGCATTGTGCTGGAACTGAAAAGGGACGCAGATGTAGAGAACCTTACCAACATGCTCTACAAGAAAACCAGACTTGAGGATACCTTCGGGGTAAACATGCTGGCTGTTGCAAACGGCCGGCCGGAGACATTAAGCCTGAAGCAGATCATCGAGCATCATGTGGATTTTGTGTTTGAGGTAACCACCCGCAAATACAAAACCCTTCTTGGGAAAGAACTGGAGAAAAAAGAGATTCAGGAAGGTCTAATCAAGGCCTGCGATGTGATCGACCTGATCATCGAAATCCTTCGTGGAAGCAAGAACCGGGAGCAGGTAAAGAAATGCCTGGTGGAGGGCATCACAGAGGGAATCAAATTCAAGTCCAAGGCAAGCGAGAAGGCTGCGAAGAATCTGAAATTTACAGAGAACCAGGCAACTGCCATTCTGGAGATGCGTCTGTACCGTCTTATCGGACTGGAGATTGAAGCGCTTCAGGCGGAGTATGATCAGACCATGAAGAACATTGCTTCTTATGAAGATATTCTGAACAACTATGATTCCATGTGCAATGTGATCATCGAGGAACTGGATGGAATCAAAAAAGAGTATGGCACAAAGAGACGCACCGTTATTGAGAACGCAGAGGAAGCTGTATACGAAGAGAAGAAAATGGAAGAGACAGAAGTCTGCTTCCTTATGGACCGCTTCGGCTATATGCGTGTTATTGACAGGAATGCCTATGAGCGCAACAAAGAGGCAGCCCATGCAGAGAACAAATTCGTATTTACCTGCATGAATACAGATAAGATCTGTATTTTCACAGATATGGGTCGGATGCATTCCATTAAGGTTGTGGATATTCCGCTGGTACGCTTCCGGGATAAGGGAACTCCGGTTGATAATCTGAGCAACTATGACAGCACCCAGGAGCAGATCCTTTATGTGGTCCCTGTGGGACAGGTGAAGCTTTCCAGCCTTCTGTTTGTCACAAAGACTTCCATGTGCAAGCTTGTGGCTGGAAGCGAGTTTGATGTTTCCAAGAGAACCATTGCTTCCACAAAGCTTGGGGAAGAGGATGCGCTGATCTTTGTAGGACCTGCAGATGAGATGGAGCAGATCGTTTTCCAGAGCCAGGGCGGCTATTTCCTTCGCATTCTGAAAAACGATGTATCTGCAATGAAGAAAACCTCCGTGGGTGTAAGAGGCATGAAGCTTGCAGAAGGGGATGTGCTGGAGCACGCTTACCTCATCGAGCCCCGCCAGGAATACACCATCACCTATCACGACAAGCCTTACTCTCTGAATAAGGTAAAGCTTGCCAAGCGTGACACCAAGGGCACAAAACCCAGAATTTGAAAATAGCCCTTGCAATTTGGATATAAAGGTGTTAGAATGAAGAAAATCAGAACTTGTTGACAGAGGAGTGGGCGTGAGCCCACTCCTTTTGCTGATAAGGATCGCTGTGCGGCACGAAAAGCGTTACTGGTCAGGAGTGAACAGTAATGTTTGCTGCGGGCTACAGCCACTGACATGGAAAGGCAGGTGGGAAAAATGAGCAGAAAAGAAGAGTACGAACAGAAAGCAGAAGCAATGCTGGCACCCATCGTTGAGAGCAACGGATTCGAGTTGGTCGATGTAGAATATGTGAAGGAAGCAGGAACCTGGTACCTGCGAGGCTACATTGACAAACCCGGCGGAATCACAGTGAATGACTGCGAGACAGTAAGCAGAGCTTTCAGCGACAAGCTGGACGAGGATGATTTCATCGAAGACAGCTACATTATGGAGATCAGCTCTCCGGGACTTGACAGACCGCTGAAGAAAGAAAAGGATTTTGCCAGAAGCATTGGCAAACTGGTAGAAATCAGAACCTACCGGCCAATCGAAAAGCAAAAAGAATTTTGCGGTGAACTAGCAGCATATGATAATAACAGTGTGACCATCGACGAGGAAGGAACTCCCCGCACCTTTGACAAGAAGGACATTGCACTGGTACGTCTGGCAATTGATTTCTAAAAGGACCTGTCGCTTTTGCGGCAGTCTGATGAGCGATTAAACTGGAAAGCAAAAAGGAGGAAATAAGAAAAATGAACAAGGAGTTAATGGGTGCTCTGGATGAACTGGAACGCGACAAAAACATCAGCAAGGAAACTCTGCTGGATGCCATTGAGCAGTCCCTGATCCAGGCATACAAGAATCATTTTGGAAAAGCTGACAATGTACACGTAACCATCAACAGAGAGACCGGTGATTTCAGCGTATTTGCAGACCGTACCGTTGTGGAGTTTGTAGACGATCCTGCAGAAGAGATTTCCCTGGTGGAAGCACAGAAGCAGAACACCAATGCTGAGATCGGCGACATTATTAAGGTTCCGATCCATTCTGACAAATTCGGCCGTATCGCCACACAGAATGCGAAGAACGTTATCCTTCAGAAGATCCGCGAGGAAGAGCGCAAGGTTCTCTTTGACCAGTACCACGGCAATGAGAAAGAGGTTGTAACCGGTATCGTGCAGCGTGTGGTTGGACACAATGTGAGCGTAAACCTTGGAAAAGCAGACGCTATCCTTGGTGAGAACGAGCAGGTAAAGGGTGAGACCTTCAAGCCTACTGAGAGAATCAAAGTGTACATTCTGGAAGTGAAGGATACCCCGAAAGGACCGCGCATCCTGGTATCCAGAACACATCCGGGCCTTGTAAAACGTCTTTTTGAATCCGAAGTAGCAGAGGTAAAGGACGGAACTGTTGAGATCAAGAGCATTGCACGTGAGGCTGGATCCCGTACCAAGCTTGCTGTATGGAGCAACGATCCTGACGTAGATCCGGTTGGAGCATGCGTTGGTGTAAACGGAGCCCGTGTCAGCGCCATCGTAAACGAGCTTCGCGGCGAGAAGATCGACATCATCAACTGGGATGAGAACCCGGCCATTCTCATTGAGAACGCATTAAGCCCGGCGAAGGTAATCGCTGTTATGGCGGATCCGGATGAGAAGACTGCACTGGTTGTAGTACCGGATTACCAGCTTTCCCTTGCAATCGGCAAGGAAGGACAGAATGCCCGCCTTGCAGCCCGCCTGACAGGCTTTAAGATTGATATCAAGAGTGAGACTCAGGCAAGAGAATCCGGCGACTTCTATGATTATGATGAGGAAGATGACGAGTACTACGATGAGGATGAGTACGAGGAAGCCTCCGAAGAAGCAGCTGCAGATGAGGAGGCAGAAGCTCCTGCCCAGGATGAGTCTGAGGTAACTGAGGACGCAGCAGAGAATGAAGACGAAGAATAAGATTCCCATGCGCCAGTGTACTGGCTGCAGAGAAATGAAAAATAAAAAAGAAATGATCAGGGTATTAAAAACCGCTGAGGATGAGATCGTTCTGGATGTTACAGGCAAGAAAAACGGTCGGGGAGCCTACATCTGCTTTTCCCGGGAATGCCTGGAAAAAGCAAGAAAGAACCACGGACTGGAGCGTTCTTTGAAGGCGTCTATTCCGGAAGAGGTTTATGAAAGCCTTGAGAAGGAGTTTGATAGTATTGGAGAACAATAAAGCATTATCCCTGATCGGACTGGCAACGAAGGCGGGAAAAACCGTCAGCGGAGAATTTTCCACCGAGAAATCCGTGAAGACAGGCAAAGGATACCTGGCCATTGTAGCAGGGGATTCTTCCGAGAATACAAAGAAGAAGTTCCGGAATATGTGTACCTACTACGAAGTGCCTTTATACATCCTTTCTGACAAAGAGGCCCTTGGCCATGCCATGGGCAAAGAATTTCGTGCCAGCCTTGCCGTGCAGGATGCCAATTTTGCACAGGCTATCATGAAAGTTCTGGGAAAAGAAGGCAGAGAGTGCTGAAAACCTGACACCAAAGAGGAAAAAGTATTCCCGGGAATGCTTTTAAGAGTTCCTGGTGAATAGTTTGGATTCTGGTGAAAGGGAGGCATGGCAGATGACCATCAAAAGGAGCATGTCTGCACAGGACGAAAGACCATTAAAACGAGTAGATAAGAAAAACAGACCTAAAAAAGAGATAGATACGGGAAAGGAGAAAGGAATAACATTGGAGACTCCTAAGACAGAAGAGCAGAAAGTATCAGTAAAGAAAGAAGGCGACGGTGCAGAGGCACCGAAGAAGAAAAAGAATATTATCCGCGTATACCATGCACAGAATGCAAGTGACGGCGGAAAGAACAGAAAGAAACCGGCAGGAGAGAAGAAGGCCCGTCCACAGGGCGCCCGTCCTGCAGCACAGGCAGGCACACCAGCCAAAGCTGAAGCACCTGCAAAGCCAGTGGCACAGACAAGCGCACCAAAGGCAGAGCAGCCTGTAAAGGCCCAGAGTGCACCAGCTAAGACTGAGGCTCCAAAAGCTGTAGCACAGGCAAGCGCACCAAAGGCAGAGCAGCCTGCAAAGACTCAGAATGCACAGCCGGCCAAAGCGCAGAATGAAGCATCTGCAAAACCGGCAGGCCAGCAGAACAGAAATGAGAATGGATCACGCCAGGGCGGCCAGAATTCTGATAACAGAAACGGCCAGCAGGGCGGACGAGGTTTCCGTCAGGGAGAGAACCGCGACAACAACCGTGACAACCGAGGCGGAAACGGCGGCAGATTCGGTCAGGGAAGATCCCAGGGCGGCCAGGGACAGTTCCGCGGAAACAGAAACGGTGACGGCCAGGGAAGACCTGCAAGACAGGGCGATTCCCAGAACAGAGGCCCGCGTCAGGGTGATGGAAACGGACGTAATTTCCGTCAGGGAGATAATCGTGACAACCGTAATGGAAATGGCGGCAGATTTGGCCAGGGAAGGCCACAGGGCGGCCAGGGACGTTTCGGAGGCAAGGACGAAGGACGCAGTGAGGGACGCTTCGGCGGACAGAACCACCAGGGCGGCCAGCGTTCCGGCGGCGCAAGAAGAAGCGGAGGATCCGATGCCATCTTCACACCGGAGCTGACCAAGACATCCAAGGACAGCAAGCGTGAGCGCGACAGAGAGAATAAGAACAAGAAGAAAGATTTTGATAAGACCTCAGGCGGCGGACACAGACCGAACCAGGGCGGAAGAAATCAGATGTCCAGAATTCCGAAAGCCCTTCAGAAGCCAGCTCCGCAGCCAAAGCAGGAAGAGAAGAAGCCGGAGATCAAGGAGATCACAATTCCGGAGAAGCTTACCATCCGCGAGCTTGCTGAGGCTATGAAGATGCAGCCATCTGCAATCGTGAAGAAGTTGTTTATGGAAGGCCAGATGGTAACTGTAAACCATGAGATCGATTTCGAGCAGGCAGAGGAGATCGCTCTTGGATTTGATATTATTGCAGAGAAAGAGGAGAAGGTAGACGTTATCGAGGAGCTTCTGAAAGAGGAAGAGGAAGATGAGTCCACAATGGTTTCCAGACCGCCTGTAGTCTGCGTTATGGGTCATGTTGACCATGGTAAAACCTCCCTTCTGGATGCAATCCGTAAGACAAATGTAACAAGAGGCGAGGCCGGCGGAATCACACAGCACATCGGTGCTTATGTAGTTGACATCAACGGCCAGAAGATCACCTTCCTTGATACACCTGGACATGAGGCATTTACTGCCATGCGTATGCGTGGAGCAAACTCCACAGATATCGCAGTCCTTGTAGTAGCAGCAGACGATGGTGTCATGCCTCAGACTGTAGAGGCGATCAGCCATGCAAAGGCAGCTGGCGTAGAGATCATCGTTGCCATCAACAAGATCGATAAGCCAAGCGCAAACATCGAGCGTGTAAAACAGGAGCTTTCCGAGTATGAGCTGATTCCGGAAGACTGGGGCGGAACTACCCCGTTCGTACCGGTATCTGCAAAGACTGGTGAGGGAATCGATGACCTTCTTGAGATGATCCTGTTAACTGCAGAGGTTTCCGAGCTGAAAGCCAACCCGAACCGTGCAGCAAGAGGTCTTGTCATTGAGGCTCAGCTGGATAAGGGTAAAGGACCGGTTGCCACCATCCTTGTACAGAAGGGTACCCTTCATGTAGGAGATTTTATTGCAGCAGGCGCATGCAGCGGTAAAGTACGTGCCATGATGGATGATAAGGGACGCCGTGTAAAACAGGCTGGCCCGTCTACTCCGGTAGAGATCCTTGGCCTTGGCGATGTGCCAAACGCAGGTGAGGTTCTCATGTCCTTTGAGAACGATAAAGAAGCAAAGAACTTTGCAGCAGCATTTGTTTCCGAGAACAAGAACCGTCTTCTTGAGGAAACCAAAGGCAAGCTTTCCCTGGATAATCTGTTTGACCAGATCCAGGCAAGCGATCTGAAAGAGCTTCCGATCATTGTCAAAGCCGATGTTCAGGGTTCTGTAGAGGCTGTTAAGCAGAGTCTTGTGAAGCTTTCCAATGAGGAAGTTGTAGTAAGAGTGATCCATGGCGGTGTTGGTGCCATCAATGAGTCCGATGTCAGCCTTGCTGCTACCTCAAATGCCATCATCATCGGATTTAACGTACGTCCGGATACCACAGCGAAGCAGCTTGCTGAGCAGGAGGGCGTAGACCTTCGTCTGTACAAGGTTATCTACCAGGCAATCGAGGATGTGGAAGCTGCCATGAAGGGTATGCTGGATCCGGTATTCGAGGAGAAGGTAATCGGCCATGCAGAGGTTCGTCAGCTGTTCAAGGCTTCCGGTGTCGGAACCATCGCAGGAAGCTATGTGCTTGACGGTACCTTCCAGAGAGGCTGCAAGGTCCGCATCAGCAGAGGAGAGGACCAGATTTACGAAGGCGAGCTGGCTTCCCTTAAGAGATTTAAAGATGATGTCAAGGAAGTTCGTGCGGGATATGAGTGCGGTCTTGTATTCCAGGATTTCAACGACGTAAAAGAAGAAGACAAAGTAGAAGCATATATTATGGTTGAGGTGCCGCGCTAGAGCCTGTTTGAAAAATAAAAATTGGGGGCAATGGGTATTTGCTCCCAATTTTTCATATGCTACGGGCGCACCTGTATAGGAGAGACCAATCATGAGAAAAAACAGTATCAAAAATACCAGGATCAATGCAGAGGTTCAAAAAGAACTGAGCAATATCATCCGCGGTGAGATCAAGGACCCGCGCATCCATCCCATGACATCTGTGATGGCTGTGGAGGTTGCACCGGACCTTAAGACCTGCAAGGCTTTTATCAGCGTGCTTGGCAGTGAGGAATCCAAGAAATCCACCATCAGCGGCCTGAAAAGCGCAGAAGGCTACATCCGCCGTCAGCTTGCAAAGAACCTGAATCTTCGCAACACTCCGGAGATCCGTTTTATCCTGGACGAGTCCATTGAGTACGGCGTAAATATGTCCAAGCTGATCGATGATGTGATTGAGCATGATCACTTAAGAAGCGGCGAGGAAGAAGCAGCAGACGCAAACGAGGAATAGTTCAGCAGAAGAGTGTGAAACTACAGTGTGCATGATTTTTGTGCATCGTGAAACGGCGGCCAGCGGTCAAGTGGCTGGCCGCCGCGATGAGAATAATGAGGTGAAGGAATGGAAAGAATCGAAGAAATCCTGGATGGTGTGAAGACTATGGGAATCGGCGGACATGTGCGCCCGGACGGCGACTGCGTAGGTTCCTGCATGGCACTTTATCTGTATATCAAAAAGTGGTATCCGAAGATTCACGCAGACATTTATCTGGAGAAGCCAAAGCCGGTATTCGGACATATTGCCTGCATGGATGAAGTGAAATATGAGGCAGGGGAAGAGAAGGAATATGATCTTTTTGTAACCTGCGACGTAAGTGCACTGGACCGTCTGGCTGTGGCAAGGGAGCATTTTGCCCATGCGAAAAAGACAGTCTGCATTGACCATCATATCAGCAATCCGGGCTTTGCAGATACCAATCATGTAAAGGGCGAGATCAGCTCCGCAAGTGAGGTACTGTACAGCCTTCTGGACAAAGAGAAGATCGACCTGGACATTGCAACTGCCATCTATACGGGAATGATCCACGACACAGGCGTGTTCCAGTATTCTTCCACATCCCCGGACACCATGCGCATTGCAGGTGACCTGATGGCAAAAGGTGTGGATTTCTCCAACATTATCGACCAGTCCTTTTACCAGAAGAGCTATATCCAGAACCAGGTTATGGGACGTGTGCTGGCAGAGAGCATTATGCTTCTGGACGGCAAATGCATTGTGGGCTACATGAAAATGCGTGATATGGAGTTCTACGGCGTACAGCCTGCTGACCTGGACGGAATCGTAAGCCAGCTTCGCCTGACAAAGGGCGTGGAAGTGGCAATGTTTATCTATGAGCATGCAAGCCAGCTGTTCAAGGTGTCACTTCGTTCCAATGGAAAAGTGGATGTAAGCAAGATCGCATCCTACTTTGGCGGCGGCGGCCATATCAGGGCTGCAGGCTGCGACCTGGCTGGCTCCATGTATGATGTAATCAACAATATTTCAGAACAGATCGAAAAACAGCTTTTAGGACAGGATGAGTAATGGCAGAATTTCAGGGAATTATTGTAATTCATAAAGAAAAAGGCTTCACCTCTCACGACGTGGTTGCCAAGCTTCGGGGAATCCTCCATATGAAGAAGATCGGCCATACAGGCACTCTGGACCCGGATGCAACAGGAGTGCTTCCGGTGGCTCTTGGAAAAGGAACCAAGCTGGTGGATCTTCTTACAGACAAGGAGAAAACCTATGAGGCTGTGCTTCATCTTGGCATCACCACAGACACCCAGGACATGTCGGGGGCAGTCCTGAAGGAAAGGGAGGTGTCTGTCACAGAGGAAGAAGTAAAAGAAGTGCTGAGAAGCTTTGTAGGGGAGCAGATGCAGGTTCCGCCTATGTATTCCGCCCTGAAGGTGGATGGAAAGAAGCTTTATGAGCTGGCAAGAGAGGGCAAAACCGTAGAGAGAAAGGCACGTCCGGTGTGCTTTTATGAGATAGAGCCGCTGGAAATCCATCTTCCCCTGGTGAAAATCCGGGTAACCTGCAGCAAAGGAACCTACATCCGCACCCTGTGCCATGATGTGGGGGAGAAGCTTGGCTGCGGCGGCTGCATGGAAGAGCTGCTCCGCACAAAGGTGGGCAGATTTTCCCTGGAAGAGAGCCACACCCTTTCAGAGGTACAGGCAGCTATGGAAGAAGGAACCATCCAGGATCAGATCTATCCGGTGGAACAGGTTCTGGCGGATTATCCCGCAGTTTATGCGGATTCCTACGGGGACAGGCTTTTGTTAAACGGCAATCCGCTGTCTGAGAATCTGGTAAGTCCCCAGCACAAAGAGGGCTGGGTGCGCATGTATGCCAGTGATAAAACATTTACAGGTATTTTTCAGTGGGACAAGGGGAAAAAGAAATATTATCCGGTAAAGATGTTTTGACAGGAGGATATATGGAATACCTGAAGATAGAGGGTGAGTTTCCGAAACTTGCCAACTGTGCAGTAACAATGGGAAAATTTGACGGGATCCACCGCGGGCACCGCAAGCTGGTAGAGAAGATCAAGGAGCGAAAGGCACTTGGGGAGCAGGCAGTCCTGTTTGCCATCGATGCTTCCAGCAACATGATCCTGACCAGTGCGGAGCGGGCTTCCCTTCTTGAAAAGCTTGGCGTGGATGTGCTGGTGGAATGTCAGCTGGATGACAGGATCCGGCATATGAAGGCTGAGAATTTTATAAAAGAGATTTTGATGGGAGATCTGGGGGCTTCCTATGTGGTAGTCGGGGAAGACAACCGTTTCGGCTTTGAGCGCAAAGGCACCCCAAAGCTTCTGGAAGAATTTGGAAGCAAATATGGCTTCCAGGTGGAAATCCTCTCCAAGGAGATGGACGGCCGCCGGAAAATCAGCAGTACCTTTATCAGGGAAGAACTGAAAAAGGGAAATATGGAAAAAGTAAGCTCTCTGATGGGAGCGGATTATTTTGTGGAGGGCCAGGTAGTCCACGGGCGTGGGATGGGGCATAAAGTCCTTCTTCCCACCACCAATCTTGTTCCCCCAAAGAGCAAGATCCTGCCGCCAAACGGCGTGTACGTGACAAGCTCCTATTTCGGGGAAAAGGTTTACCACGGAATCACCAACATTGGCTATAAGCCTACGGTAGGTGAGAGCTTTGTTGGTGTGGAGACTTATCTTTTTGACTGCGAGGAAGACCTCTACGGAGAAAACTGCCGTGTTGATTTTAAAAAGTTCCTGCGTCCTGAGAGGAAATTTTCCTCTCTCGAGGCGTTAAAAGCCAGACTTCTGGCAGATGCCGAAGATGGCAGGGCTTATTTTAATGAGGGAGATCATAATTAATGGCAGAAATCATACTTGGATTAATGGGCGGACTGGGACTTTTCCTGTATGGAATGCGCCTGATGAGCGACAGCCTGGAAAAGGCCGCAGGAGCCAAAATGCGAAGTATTCTGGAATTTTTTACCAAGACTCCCCTTCGTGGGATCCTGGTAGGAACCTTTTTTACCGCAATTATCCAGTCCTCAAGTGCAGCCACGGTTATGGCAGTGAGCTTCGTCAACTCGGGGCTTATGAACCTGTATCAGGCTGCGGGCGTGATTATGGGAGCCAACATCGGTACGACCATTACCTCCCAGCTGATCGCCTTTAACTTATCGGAGCTGGCGCCTGTGATCATTATGGCAGGAATCTTCATGCTGATGTTTTCCAGGAAGACCAGGGTTCAGAGAGCCGGCGAGGTGCTGGTGGGCTTTGGCATTTTGTTCATGGGGCTTACCTCCATGTCCTCTGCCATGAGTGTTCTGAAGGAATCCCCGCAGGTGGTAAATGCCATGGGTTCCCTGAACAGCCATTCCCTGGCACTTGTTACAGGCATGGCAGTAACTGCAGTACTGCAGAGCTCTTCTGCAACTGTGGGAATTATCCTGCTGCTTGCTAACCAGGGACTTCTGGATATGCGGATCTGCTTCTTTATTATCCTGGGCTGCAACATTGGAGCCTGCGTGTCTGCCTTGATCGCGGGACTTAGCGGGAAACGGGATGCCAAGAGGGCAGCTCTGATCCATCTGTTTTTTAATATCATCGGCACTGCCATCATGTATGTGGTGATTTCCATTGGGCTGGAGCCCATCACTCATTTCATAGAAACCATTTCCGGACACAATCCGGGACGTGAGGTGGCAAATGCCCATACCTTGATCAAGATCGTGGAGGTGCTGATGCTGGCACCCTTTACCAGACAGATCGTAAAGCTTACCGGCTTCTTTGTAAAAAAGGAAGAGACAAAGAACCAGGATGGCTTCTGCCTGCAGTATATTGGGGAAAAATCCGTTTATTCTCCCACAACGGCAGTGTTTGATGCTATTCAGGAGATGAGCCGCATGGGACAGCTGGCCGTTACCAATCTGGAACGCGCTATGAATGCCCTGATCACCCTGGACGAGGCGGATATCGGGGAAGTTTATGTGGTGGAAAAGCAGATTGATTTTCTCAACCATGAGATTACCAGCTATCTGGTCAAGGTGAACCAGACCACCCTTCCGGCAGAGGATGCCAAAAGCATTGGCGGCCTGTTTCATATTGTAAATGATATTGAGCGCATCGGAGACCATGCGGAAAACGTTGCAGATGCGGCAAAAGTGAGGCTGAATCAGAAAATTGAGTTCAGTCCCCAGGCAAGGGCAGAGCTTTCCGCCATGCTGGATCTGGTTATTAAGGTCACGACTTATTCACTGGATATGTTTGCACATAACAATCTGACCCATATGCAGGATATTCTGGATCTGGAGGATCAGGTGGACCAGATGGAAAAGGATCTGCAGGAGTCCCATGTTCTGCGTCTGACAAGGGGAGAATGCACGGCAGAGGCGGGAATGATCTTTTCGGATATTATTTCCGGCCTGGAAAGAGTCTCAGACCATGCCACAAATATTGCCTTTTACCTTTTGGATGAGGATCATGTGGAACGGCAGAAGGAGAAGCGGGAAGACCGCTGGAAAGATTTCTGAGTAATTTTGTGAAAAAGTGGTTTACAGAAGTTTTTTGGTATGCTATACTAGGCAAGGTGTGAACAGGAATTTTTTTGTTCACCATACAAGAGAACAGCCCATATTCAGGGGTTGGAGACTCCGACCGTCTCTTAATATGCGGCGATTACGTCCCCGCAGGAATACCTGCATGGGAGACCACTAAAATATAAGGAGGAAATCAAAATGATTTCAAAAGAAAAGAAAGCAGCAATCATGAAAGAGTATGCAAGATGTGAGGGAGATACTGGTTCACCAGAGGTACAGGTAGCTGTTCTTACTGCAAGAATCCAGGAGCTTACTGAGCATTTACAGAACAACCACAAGGATCATCATTCCAGACGTGGTCTGCTGAAAATGGTAGGTCAGAGACGTGGACTGTTAGCTTACTTAAAGAAAACAGACATCGAAAGATACCGTGCACTGATTGAGAAATTAGGCTTAAGAAAATAATTAGTATGCGGAAGGGGCGGATTTCCATCCGCCCCATTTTAAGATGTAAAGCCAGAATTTCCGAGACTTCTGAAAAGGACATTTGGTCTGAAGTGTGTTTTTCAGTCGTTTCGGACTTGTGTTCTGGCAGATGAAGATTTTATATTGAAAAGGAGAGAAGACATGTACAAAAGTTATTCCATGGAATTAGCTGGAAGAACACTTACCGTAGATATCGGACGTGTTGCGAAACAGGCCAATGGCGCAGCACTGATGCATTATGGTGATACCACCGTACTTGCTACAGCAACTGCTTCCAAGGAGCCAAGAGAGGGAATCGACTTTTTCCCGTTAAGCGTTGAATATGAAGAGAAAATGTACGCCGTAGGAAAGATCCCGGGCGGTTTCAATAAGAGAGAGGGAAAGGCAAGCGAGCATGCGATCCTTACCTCTCGTGTTATCGACAGACCGATGCGTCCTCTGTTCCCGAAGGATTACAGAAATGACGTCACACTGGTAGACATGGTTATGTCCGTTGATCCGGAGTGCAATCCGGAGATCCCGGCTATGCTTGGTTCTTCCCTTGCAACCTGCATTTCCGATATTCCGTTTGATGGTCCATGCGCAACTACACAGATCGGTCTTATTAATGGAGAGTTCATTGTGAACCCTACACTGGCACAGAAGGATGTTTCTGACCTTCAGCTGACCGTTGCTTCCACAAGAGACAAGGTTATCATGATCGAGGCTGGTGCCAATGAGGTTCCGGAGGATCAGATGATCGAAGCCATCTATAAGGCACACGAAGTAAACCAGGAAATCATCAAATTCTTCGACCAGATCATTGCTGAGTGCGGCAAAGAGAAGCACAGCTATGAGTCCTGCGCAGTTCCGCAGGAGCTGTTTGACGCCATCAAAGAGATTGTTCCTCCGGAAGAGATGGAGGTTGCGGTATTCTCCGATGACAAGCAGACAAGAGAGAACAACATCGCACAGATCACAGACAAGCTGAAAGAGGCTTTCGCAGAAAAAGAAGAGTGGCTTGCAGTTCTTGACGAGGCGGTTTACCAGTATCAGAAAAAGACCGTTCGCAAGATGATCCTCAAGGATCACAAGCGTCCGGACGGCCGTGCCATCACACAGATCCGTCCTCTGGCTGCAGAGGTTGACATCATCCCGAGAGTACATGGCTCTGCTATGTTTACCCGTGGACAGACTCAAATCTGCACCATCACGACTCTGGCACCTCTTGCAGAGGCTCAGAGACTTGACGGACTTGACGAGTTCGAGACAACCAAGAGATATATGCATCATTACAACTTCCCGTCCTACTCTGTAGGTGAGACCAAGCCGTCCAGAGGACCGGGACGCCGTGAGATCGGACATGGAGCACTGGCTGAGAGAGCACTTGTTCCGGTACTTCCAAGCGTAGAGGAATTCCCATATGCGATTCGTACAGTATCCGAGACTTTTGAGTCCAACGGATCTACTTCCCAGGCAAGTATCTGTGCGTCCACTATGTCCCTTGAGGCAGCCGGCGTACCGATCAAGAAACCGGTTGCAGGTATTTCCTGCGGTCTGGTTACAGGTGATACAGATGATGACTATATCGTTCTTACCGATATCCAGGGTCTTGAGGACTTCTTCGGCGACATGGACTTCAAGGTAGCCGGAACTCATGACGGTATCACTGCAATCCAGATGGATATTAAGATCCACGGTCTTACAAGACAGATCGTAGAGGAAGCAATCAGACGTACCAAGGAAGCAAGAGAGTATATCCTCAATGAGGTTATTGAGAAATGCATTCCTGCACCTCGTACTTCTGTTGGCAAATTTGCTCCGAAGATCATCCAGATCCAGATCGATCCTCAGAAGATCGGTGATGTGGTTGGTCAGAGAGGAAAGACAATCAACACCATTATCGAGCGCACAGGCGTGAAGATCGACATCACAGACGAGGGTGCTGTATCTATCTGCGGTGTAGACGATAAGAATATGCAGGAAGCAAAGCGCATGGTTGAGATCATCGCTTCTGACTTCGAGCAGGGACAGATCCTTACCGGACAGGTTGTAAGCATCAAAGAGTTCGGTGCATTTGTTGAGTTTGCACCTGGCAAAGAGGGAATGGTTCACATTTCCAAGATCTGCAAGGAGAGAATCAACCGTGTAGAGGATGTTCTCACACTTGGTGATAAAGTGACTGTAATCTGCCTTGGAAAAGACAAGATGGGAAGAATGAGCTTCAGCATCAAGGATGTTCCGGCAGATGCCAAATAAGAATAAGATTTCACATTGCTGAGAGAATTTTAAGCAGCGATAATTTTAGAATGCCGGACAAAATGCCCGGCATTCTTTATATCTTGTAGGCATCATCCTGATACGAGAGATAAAAACGCGTTTAGGGCATGCACTGAATGAAATAAGGTAGGTGCAGCATAGGGCCTGCACAGCATGAATTATGTGATTTACAGGAGGAATTATGAAGAGAATCGGGAAATTTCATAAAGTAAGTAAAGAGCGCTTCGTGGCAGACTGGATGGATGCTTTTGAGGGTGCCACTGTGGAGGAAGCAGAGAAGATTTACGAGGGAATCCGTCTGCCAAGACGTGCCACAGCAGGAAGTGCGGGTTATGATTTCTTTTCCCCGGTGGATTTTACTATCAAGCCGGGTGAGACAGTCAAGTTCCCAACAGGAATCCGTGTGGAGATGGATCAGGAGTGGGTGCTGAAATGCTATCCAAGAAGCGGTCTTGGATTCAAATACCGCCTGCAGCTGAACAATACCGTTGGAATTATTGACAGCGATTATTTCTATTCTGACAACGAAGGCCATATTTTCGCCAAGCTGACCAATGACACCAATGAGAATAAGGTGGTGGAGTTAAAGGCGGACACCGGGTTCATGCAGGGAATTTTTGTGGAGTATGGAATCACAGTGGATGATGATGTGACAGATGTGAGAAACGGCGGATTCGGAAGTACTACGAAGTAAGAAAAATCAGTGAGCAAAGTCCGCGGGAAATGTGAGTAAATCAGCGGATTTCGAATATTATAAACCATAAAAGCAGGCAATGTGAAAGAGTTATCAATCACAGAGCCTGCTTTTTGATTGCTTAAAAATTTTTGAAAAAGAAAATCCGGGAAATTACTCTAACGGTATTCCGGCAGCCTCTGCCTCTTTCGCATTCTGCAGTACTGTGTCAAATGCGATGGCAGCCTTATTGTACTCCTCGTCGCTCTCGATATTGGAAAGCATAGGAGCGCCTGTCTCGGTGCGGGCGAAGGAATACAGATAAACCTCGCCGTCGTGGTTCTGTCCGTTCTCATCAAGTGGAAGAAGGGCAATATACTCCTTGGCATCTACCGGGAAAATGGTCAGGATGGCGCATTCTACCTCGGTGTCGTCCTCCATGGTCAGGGTAATGGTGCTGTGCTGGTTCGGATCTGTGCTGCAGCCGCCGCAGGTGGAGCAGTCAGAACCGCCGCAGGATGCGCTGCTTCCACAGCTTCCGCAGGAATTATTCACATCTAAATCACTCATTTGAAATACCTCGCTTTATTTTTGATCAAACTGCCCAAGGCGCCTTAGAGCCTGTTTGAAAAATCATTCCTGCAGAAAGCCTTTTTCAAACACGCTCTAGGGCAGGGCAATTCGTGAATATTAAGATTGTACCAGAAAAATAAGGTTTTGTGAATAGGGAAAACTGTGTTATAATGAAGAAAGTGTTAGAATATAATTATTGTTCACAGACAATAACGGACAAAGAGTGTGATTGTGAAATATGTGAGCAATAACCATAATTTTTACAGATTGGAGAATAACATGAAGCTTGTATCATGGAACGTAAATGGAATCCGCGCATGTATCACCAAGGGCTTTGAGGAGAGCTTTGCAAAGCTGGACGCAGATATTTTCTGTCTGCAGGAGACCAAATGCCAGGAGAATCAGGTGAAGCTGGAACTTCCGGGCTATCATCAGTACTGGAACTATGCCAACCGCAAAGGCTATTCCGGAACCGCCGTATTCACGAAGAAGGAGCCGCTGTCCGTGACCTACGGACTTGGAATAGAAGAGCATGACAAGGAAGGCCGTGTGATCACCGCCGAGATGGAGGATTTTTATCTGGTGACCGTGTACACGCCCAATTCCCAGTCCGAGCTTCGCAGGCTGGAATACCGCATGGAATGGGAGCGGGATTTCCTTGCCTATCTTCTGAAGCTGCAGGAGAAGAAGCCTGTGATCTGCTGCGGGGACATGAATGTGGCACACCAGGAAATCGACCTGAAGAACCCCAAGACCAATCGGATGAATGCCGGCTTCACAGACGAGGAGCGTGCCTGCTTTACCAAAGTGCTGGAAGCTGGATTTATCGATACCTTCCGCTATTTTTACCCGGATCTGGAGGGCGCGTATTCCTGGTGGTCTTATCGTTTCAAGGCTAGGGAGAAGAACGCCGGATGGAGAATCGACTATTTTATTACGTCTCCATCGCTGAAAGAAAAGCTGGAAGATGCGAAGATCCACAGCGACATTATGGGATCTGATCATTGCCCGGTGGAACTGGATCTGAAATTTTAGATTCAAACAAGCTCTGGCAGGAAAAAAGCCTGAAACATTTAGCCGGGACGGGACATCAGACAAAGACAGGAGGGCATTAAAAGTGGCAATACCGGGAAATAAGAGCGTGGTTGTAACATCCGGTTCTCCCCTTTTACTTGGGGCAAGCCAGATGATCGATGGATATAATTTTGCAGTGGAAGCAGATGAGGACGCCAAGGTCTTTTTGCTTCTTTACAGAAAGAATGGAAAGGAGCCATTTTACGAGCTTCTTCTGGATGAGAAATACCGGACAGGACGTATTTTTTCTGTCTTTATGAAAAAATTAAATGTAAACAGCCTGGAATACAATTTTAGGATCAACGGGGAAATCTGCCTGGATCCCTGTGCCAGCAGAATCAGCGGAAGAGAGCACTTCGGGGCTCCCTGGGATACCGATCCCCACAAGGTACGCTGCGGATTCTGGTCCGGGGAAGGGTACGACTGGGAGGATGAGAAATCACCGGAAACGGATTTCGGGGACATGATCCTTTACAAGGTTCACGTCCGGGGTTATACCAAGCAGTCCAAGCTTCCTGCGAAGCTTCGGGGAACCTTTGAAGGCCTGATCCAGATGATCCCATACTGGCAGGAACTTGGAATTAACACCGTAGAGCTGATGCCTGCCTATGAATTTATGGAAATCAGTCGGCAAAAGGAGCCGGAGGGGCTGGTTTCCACAAAGGGCAAGAAGGATGAAGTAAACTACTGGGGCTATGGAAATGGACTCTATTTTGCGCCAAAGCGCTCTTACTGCGCAACGAAAGATCCCCACAGGGAATTCTGCGATATGATCAAGGCTTTCCATAAGGCGGGAATCAGCTGTATGATGGAAATGTATTTCCCGGCGGAGGCCAATCCTCTGATGGCTCTTCGGGCGCTGCAGTTCTGGAAACAGAATTACCATGTGGACGGCTTCCATGTGTTAGGCGCGGGGGCACCGCTTGCTCTGATCATGAAGGATGGCCTGCTTGCAGGAACCAAAATTCTGGCAGACGGAATGGACACAGCTACTCTTTATAAGAACCAGAAACAGAAGAAACGCTGCTTTGCAGAGTACAATCTGGGCTTTTTGCAGGATATGAGAAGATTCCTAAAAAGCGATGAGGATATGGTCCCGGCGGTGCAGTACCGGATCCGTCACAACCCGGATGACCACGGGGTGATCAATTACATTACCTGCCAGGACGGTTTTACTTTGAATGACCTTGTTTCCTATAATTACAAGCACAATGAGGCAAACGGAGAGGGCAATAACGACGGCTGCAGCTATAATTATTCCTGGAACTGCGGCATAGAAGGGCCAAGCCGGAAGCAGTGGATCCGTCAGATGCGGGAGCGCCAGATGCGGGCTGCCTTTGCAATGCTGCTGTTTTCCCAGGGGGTTCCCATGATTTACGGCGGCGACGAGATCGGCAATTCCCAGGAGGGCAATAACAATGCCTACTGCCAGGACAATCCCATTGGCTGGATCGACTGGCGGGGCCTTCGGAAAAATGCCAGCATGCTTGCCTTTGTGAAAAAGACAGTGGCTCTTCGAAAAGCCCATCCGGTTCTCCATATGAACGAGAGCATGAAAGAGGCAGATTATCTGGGCAAAGGTTTCCCGGACCTGTCCTTCCACGGTGAGCGGGCATGGTTCTGCAATATGGAAAACACCAGCCGCATGATCGGCATGATGCTGTGCGGGGAGTATGCACGGCAGGCAGATGGAACTGGAGATGACTTCCTCTATGTAGGCTTTAATTTCCACTGGGAGACAAGAAGCATGGCCCTTCCCAATCTTCCGGAGGGAATGGAGTGGAAGAAAGTAATGGATACCGGAGATCTGACCTGCGATGGCTTTTACGGGGAAAATGGCCAGGTTTATGAAAGAAGCGTGGAAGTTGGCCCCCGTACTGTGGTGGTGCTTCAGGGCGTGAAGAAACCGGAACCGGAGAAGAAACATAAGGGAAAAGGAAAGAAAAGCGAAAATCCGGTATTATCAGATGCTGGAAAAGGAGCGCTGCCTGGGAATTTCGTGAAAGAAGAAAGTGTGGAAATCCCGGCAGCAGATGAGGCGAAACCAGAAAAGCCTGCAGATTCAGCTGAAAATGTAAATGGAAAGGAGGCTGGATGAGGATGCATCCGTGGCTTCACTTTAAAACTATTACCAAGCATAAGCTTATGGTCATGAGATACTGCTTCCGCATCGGGCTTTACAAGCAGGGACTGCTTCACGACCTTTCCAAGTATTCCCCGGCAGAGTTCCTGGTGGGCTGCAAATATTATCAGGGGACAAGAAGCCCAAATAACGCGGAGCGGGAGGACATCGGCGTGTCCACCGCGTGGCTGCATCATAAGGGCCGTAACAAGCACCACTATGAGCATTGGGTGGACTATGCCATAAACGATCCGGAGCACGTGATCATGGGGGCCAGGATGCCCCGCAGATATGTGGCAGAGATGGTGATGGACCGGATCAGCGCCTCCAGAACTTATCTTGGAGATGCCTATGACAATCACCAGCCGCTTGAATATTTCCTCAAAAGCAAGCCTAAGCTGTGGTTCGTCCATCCCCAAACAAAGAAGGAATTAGAAGGGCTTCTTCGCATCCTTTCTGACAAGGGCGAAGACAAGGCTCTGTGGTACATCAAAAATGTGTATCTCAAAAAAGGAAAAAAATAAATAATATAGCTTGCGCTTTTATACTCTTCTGTGGTAAAGTAGTAAATATGTAATTTGGCTGTCTGCAGACAGCAGCAACAGAGGAGGAGAAAAAGTGGTTACTACAACAGCAATAATTTTGACAGCTTTTGTGTTTTACCTGGCAATGATGATCGTCATTGGCGCGGTTTACATGAAAAAGACCTCCAGCTCAGAGGATTATTTCCTTGGAGGAAGAGGACTGAACGGATGGGTGGCAGCACTTTCCGCACAGGCTTCTGATATGAGCGGGTGGCTTCTGATGGGGCTTCCGGGAGCAATTTATTCTCTGGGATCCGGGCAGATCTGGATTGCGGTGGGACTGTTTATCGGCACCGTTCTGAACTGGGTATGCATTTCAGGAAGACTTCGTAAATACACCATCGTGGCTAATAATTCCATGACTATCCCGGCATTTTTTGAGAATCGGTACCGTGATAAGAAAAAGATTCTGCTTCTGATCTCATCTATTGTTATCGTAGTCTTTTTTCTGGTATATACAGCATCTGCCCTGGCAGCAGGCGGAAAACTGTTTAACACCGTATTCGGACTGGATTACCATGTGGCACTTGCCATTGGAGCAGCAGTTATCCTCTGCTACACCTTTATGGGAGGATTTATGGCAGTGTGCGTCACAGACTTTGTACAGGGTACTCTGATGCTTATTGGCCTTCTGGTCGTACCATTGGTAGCATATTTCCTGCTTCCTGGCAATCTGACAGATCTGATCACACAAAGTGGTGTCACTGGGGGCGCAAATGCTTACCTGAATCCTTTTATAAATGGAGACAGACCATATACCTTTGTGGAAATCTTTTCCCAGCTGGCATGGGGCTTCGGATACTGCGGAATGCCTCACGTTCTGGTAAGATTTATGGCAGTCAGAAGTGAGAAAGAGCTGAAGAAGTCTTGGGTGATCGCCATTATATGGGATTTACTTTCTCTGACAGCTGCATTTGCCATTGCGGTCATCGGCAGAGCTTACCTGCTTCCAACCATTCTTGGTGAAAATGGAGCTGCTTCTTCTGAAAGCGTATTTATTGAAATGATTCGCAAGGTATTTACTTCTCAGCTGGCGCTGCCATTTATCGGCGGACTGTTCCTTTGCGGAATTCTGGCAGCAATTATGTCTACCGCAGATTCCCAGCTTCTGGTAACGGCGTCTGCAGTGTCTGAGGATCTGTATCATAACTTTATCAAGAAGGATGCAGATTCTAAGGAGATTTTAAGGGTAAGCCGTATTACGGTTATTGTGATCGCAATAATTGCTTTTGCAATCGCATGGGATCCTAACAGCAGCATTATGGGACTGGTGTCCAATGCATGGGCAGGTCTTGGAGCCGCATTTGGACCGATTGTGGTAATGTCTCTGTTCTGGAGAAGAACCAACCTTCAGGGTGCCATTGCAGGAATGGTGACAGGCGGTCTTACCGTTATCATCTGGGACTATATCCCGCTGGTGGGTGGACAGACACTTGGAACCTATACAGGGCTTTATTCTCTGGCAGTAGGTTTCCTTCTTAGCCTTGTGGTGATCGTGATAGTCAGTCTTCTTACAAAAGCGCCTTCCAAAGAAATTACAGATGAGTTTGATAAGGTTGCTGCGAAATAATAAAGTTCAAATCTAAAACTTTTATAAAAAAAGGTAGTCCTGACAGTAAAGGGCTACCTTTTTTTCTGAAAATTTGTTATAATGATATTATCTTTAGTCGGAAAGGGGCAACACAAGATGAAAAAATATGACTATTTGATCGTAGGAGCCGGACTGTTTGGAGCTGTATTTGCCCATGAGGCCACCAAAAAGGGAAAGACCTGTCTGGTAATCGACAAGCGTGATCATATCGGAGGCAACATTTACACAGAGGATGTGGAGGGAATCCAGGTGCACAGATACGGCGCACATATTTTCCACACCTCCAAGAAGGAAATCTGGGACTATGTGAACCAGTTTACAGAGTTTAACCATTTCGTGAATTCACCTATCGCAGTGTATAAGGACGAGCTGTATAACCTTCCGTTTAACATGAACACCTTCCATCAGCTGTGGGGTGTGAAGACACCTGCACAGGCCAAGGCGAAGATCCAGGAGCAGATCAGCCGCATGCACATCACGCATCCGAAGAACCTGGAGGAGCAGGCTCTGGCGCTGGTAGGACAGGATGTGTATGAGAAGCTGGTAGAGGGCTACACAAGAAAGCAGTGGGGAAGAGAGTGCAAGGATCTTCCTGCATTTATCATTAAGAGACTGCCGCTTCGCTACACCTATGACAACAACTATTTCAAAGATCCTTACCAGGGTATCCCCAAGGGCGGATACACACGCATTATCAAGAAGCTTCTTGAGGGCGTACAGGTATGCTTAAAGACCGATTTCTTTGACAACAGGGAAGAGCTTAGCGCACAGGCAGACAAGATCCTGTTTACCGGAATGATCGATGAGTTCTACAACTACTGCTATGGCGAGCTGGAATACCGTTCCCTGCGCTTTGAGACCGAGGTTCTGGATATGGGCAATTATCAGGGCAATGCGGTTGTGAATTATACCGATTATGAGGTGCCGTACACCAGAATTATTGAGCACAAGCACTTTGAATTCGGCACACAGCCGAAGACCGTGATCACCAGAGAATATCCGGCAGCATGGGAGAAGGGCAAGGAGCCTTATTATCCGATCAACGACCCCAAGAATGACGAGCTGTTTGATAAATATGAGCGCCTGGCACTGGAAGAGAAGAATGTGCTGTTTGGCGGACGCCTTGGCATGTACCGCTATATGGACATGGATAAGGTCATTGAGGAGGCTCTGAATATGGCTGAGACAGAGCTGACCTACGAAGAGGCATAAAGGAGAGAATTATGGATACCCCAACTATCACACAATATTACAGAGAAGCAGACCCGGCGAAGCGTCTGGCGCTTTTAAATATGTCCATTGAGGCAGGAGAGGAGCCAGAGCTGAATAAGATCCGCAGGGAGCTTTGGGACATCCGTTATCAGGACAAATCCGAGCTTGGAGGGGATACCCGTGCAGACGGCCTGATCGCGCTGTGGATGCTTATGGAGTTTAACCGGGACAGCGCCAAGCGTTTTATGGGCGTGCGCGGCGGCCGCAAGGAGATCTTAAAGCAGCTGGATAAGATGAAATTTCAGGAGATCCGCGCCAAAGGCAAGGATTACGAGGATATGCTTTACCGGGAGTGCTGCCATATGGTGAAGACTTATATGGAGTTAAGTGAGTCTGACAAGGCATACAACAGCACGTTGTTCGGTATTCTCAAGATGAGCAGCGAGCAGGCGAAGGACAAGCTGAAAGCTGACATTTACCACACCGCAGTGGAGCTTCCCCAGACACTGAAGCTGGAGGAAGAATTGGGTATGATTACACGGGCTGCCTGTGAGATGTATGAGCTTCATTTCCCGGGAGAGGGAAGCCTGAGAGCCTGAAAGATTCCTGCATCTGTATGCCGCAGGAATCTGAATATGAATAAGTATCTGATTAATACCGCAGCAGTCTCCGGATCTGGAGCTGGCTGCGGTATTTATTATGCAGTTCCAGGCCAAGGCTGGCTTCGCAGGCTGCAAGAAGAGAATCATAGTAGGTGAACTGATAAATGTTGCCGGCGATCTGCATGCAGTTGTAGTTCAGAAGGGACGATATGATCTGATCCCTGGAAAAGGTGAAATCCAACTTTGCCTCAAGGAGGCGCAGAATGGTAAAGGCAGTAAAGCTGATGATAACCTGGGCGCTGACTGCCTGTCCAACCTCTTCAGAAGAAGCTGCCGGCATAGTGCTTTTGGAAATGGCAAGGGCAGATTCCATGTATGTATAAAATTCTGAGGCGGTATCTTCCACGGATGGCCGGAAGACAAATTCCTCAGGGCTCTGCCCGCTTAGATGATCCCGGCTGATGCGCCTTGCCGCGTTGGAAATCGACTGGTTCAACATAGTACCACGGATAGAAAGGTCATATGCAAGAGGAATTCCCTGCTGATCTGTGAGAAACTCCATGTGGATGGCAGAGGCACTTTGCCGGGAAACAGATTTTCCCACAGAAGTACTGCCGGTTTGGCGAGAAAAAATATAATCCTTCTGCTCATGGTGTATTCTGGTGTAATCACGGGAGAACATATTGGCAGAATGGTCATACAGCCATTTCTGAATATCTCTCTGGTATTTCTGGATGAGCTGGAGGGCCTTTAAGAGGTCTTCCTCCTGAAAGGAAGTCAGTTTTTCGAAATAAGGCACCTGGCTGATCGCGTCCTTCCACGGAAGCTGCGGATAGAGAATCTGGGAAATAATCAGCAGGCGGAAAATTTCTTCTATATTGTAGGAAAGAGAGAGGTTCCATGTTTTGGTGCGCCAGAAAATATCAAGCTGCAGTTCCTTGTAAATGTGTTTCAAAATGCCGTAGCCTGCATTTCTCAAAGTGTGTTCGCCAGGGGAGAGGGCAGCAGTAAGGTCTACGTAAACCACAGAATTTTTCTTCACTTCCCGTTCCTGGTTCATGTCTGCCACAACCTTTTCGAAGTGGGCAATGGGATCTGGAAATTCCTTCCGAAGCTCTTCCAGATAACCAAGGCCCATAATGGTTTTCTGCCTGGTAGCTTTTTTCTCTTTATCATAATAGGACTCTGTGATGGCCAGATAAGTGCCTTTTGGCTTTGGGGTTTTCTTTAGAAACATATGTGCGGCCTCCTTTTTTCTTTTATTTTACCATGAATTCGAAAATACAACAAGATACATCATAGAAAATGCAATAATTTTTTAGAAAAAGGCATTTCCAGGCAGGCAAGGTAAATTTAAGGGATTTGCTATTTAACGAAAAAAGTCGATTGACAACCAGCTATTTGTATGTTATACATAATGTACTGACGTTAGGAAAGACTAATTAAATGGAAGCAAAAAGAGGGGATTCGTTCCCCCCTTTTTTTACTGCCTGTATTAGATTTAACTAACTAAAGTTGCAGAACAAGAAAAAAGTTCGGGGGAACAAGTATGATTGATAAAGACTTGCTAAGACTTTTAGGTGATAAGAAGAAGTACATTGCATATACGGTCATCAGTATGGTGATCGGGCTGTGTGCCAATTTGGGAATCACCATGTGTATCTGTCAGGCAATCCGCCTGATGCTGGAACACGCAGCACCGGGCAAATATGTGCCAACGCTGCTGACTGGCATCGCGGCTTTGCTAATCCGCTACGCCTGCACCAGATGCACAGCCCGTCTGAAGGATAGTATCGGACGTGAGGTAAAACGAGATCTGCGTGCCAGAACCTACAACAAAATGATCTGTCTGGGTATGAAAAGCACCAGCGAAATGAGTATGGCAGGTCTGACCCAGGTGAGTATGGAAGGAATCGAGCAGCTGGATCTGTATTTTTCCAATTATATTCCTCAATTTTTTTATGCCATGCTGGCTCCGGTCATCTTATTTATTGTAACCGTAAGGCTGGATGCAAAAGTAGCTATTGTGCTGCTGTGCTGCGTGCCGTTGATTCCGGTGTCCATTATTGCGGTGTCCAGGTGGGCAAAGAAAATCTTTGCCAAATACTGGGATAAATACACTGCCATGGGAGATTATTTCCTGGACAACGTACAGGGCTTAAAAGAACTGAAGATTTTTAAGGCAGATGCAAGACAGCATGAAAAAATGAATCAGAATGCAGAAGAGTTCCGTGAGATTACCATGAAGGTTCTTACCATGCAGCTGGCCAGCACCACCATTATGGATTTGGTGGCTTACGGTGGAGCGGGAGCCGGAATTGCATTTGCAGTAAGAGATCTGGCAGACGGAAGGATCACCGTGATGTCCGCAGTATTTCTGATGCTGGTGGCCGTAGACTTTTTCCTTCCCCTTCGTGCCTTCGGAAGTGCCTTCCATGTGGCCATGAACGGTGTAAGTGCAGGGAAGAAGATTATTTCCCTGTTGGAAATGGAAGAACCCAGGTGGGGAAGCGAATCCGTAACCGGAAATGAGGTTGTGCTGGATCACGTAAGCTTTTCTTATGATGGAAAAAGAGAAGTATTAAAAGATGTGAACATGACTTTCCCGGAAAAAGGAATGACTGCGATCGTAGGCGAGTCCGGTTGCGGAAAATCCACCATTGTAGGATTGATGAATGGAAACCTGATACCGCAAAAAGGCTCTGTATCAGTGGGAAACACAAAACTTGGCCAGCTGTCACGGGCAGACTATTATAGCCATCTGGCTGTGGTTAGCTGTAATACCTATATTTTTAATGATACTGTGCGAAACAACTTCTGTCTGGCATCTCCATGGGCTACGGACGAGCAGATGGAAGCTGCCTTAAAGAAAGTGAATCTGTGGAAATTCATAGAAGAAAACGGTGGGCTGGACAAGAGCATTTCCGAGGATGCAGCCAATATCTCCGGCGGACAGAAGCAAAGACTGGCACTGGCTGTAAATCTTGTGGCAGATAAAGACATTTACATCTTCGATGAGGCCACCAGCAACATCGACATCGAAAGTGAAGAGATCATTATGAAAAACATCAAGGCACTTTCCAAAGAAAAGAATGTGATTGTCATTTCCCACCGTCTGGAAAATATCGTACCTGCTGACAGAATCTATTATATGGAAAGCAAAGAAGTAAAAGAATGTGGAAATCACCAGTCCCTGATGGAGGCAAAGGGTGGCTATGCAATGCTTTACCGCAGACAGAAAGAACTGGAAAAGGGATATGCGGAGGTGAGCGCATGAATCAGGTAAAACAGACACTTCGAAGAAGTGGAATCAGTATTATGGCCCATCTGATCAGTCTTTTGGGGAGCTTTGCGGCAGTCCTGATACTGGCTGTCATAAACGGAAGCATCGGTTATCTTTGCGCCATGAGCGTAACACTGTTCGGCGCACTGGGCGTAGCCAAGGCACTGGGGGAACCTATCTGGCTTTCTTATGAATGGATCATCGCTCTTGCAGTAGGATGCGGAATTCTCCGCGGACTGCTTCGCTATATTGAGCAGTACAGCAACCATTACATTGCCTTTCATCTGCTGGCCATTTTGAGAGAAAAAATTTTCGGCGTACTTCGAAAGCTCTGTCCGGCCAAGCTGGAAAGCAAGCAGAAGGGAAGCATCATTGCCATGCTTACATCTGATATTGAAACACTGGAAGTATTTTATGCCCATACTCTGTCACCAATCTGCATTGCCATTCTTGTATCTTTTAGCGTATGTTTGTTTACCTGGCTTGCGGCAAGCCCGTGGCTGGCACTGGTGGCACTGATCGGTTATCTGGTGATCGGCATTGTGGTGCCTATGATTTCTTCCGCAGCATTAAAAGAGCCTGGTGTTACCTATCGAAAAGAGTTTGCTTCTTTTAATGCCTATTATCTGGACAGTATTAAGGGAATTAAAGACATTTTGTTCCACAATGCAGGAGAAAAAAGAGAGCAGGAAGTCAACCGCAGATCAGAATGTCTTCTGGAAGAGACAAGAAAAATGAAAGAGGAAACCGGAAAAGCGTCAGCAATCACAGAACTGGCTGTTTCCGTTTTTGTAATGCTCACATTGATCGCAGGAATCGTTCTGGTCTATACCGACAATTTGACTTCTGGAAAAATGATCATTGGCGTGGTTGCCATATTTGGAAGCTTCGGACCGGTAGTGGCCATTTCCGCTCTGCCTGGTAATCTGACCCAGACCTTTGCCAGTGGTGACCGTGTCCTGAATCTTCTGGAGGAGGTACCAGCAGTAGAAGAGATTACAGATGGAAAAAATATTACATACGAAAATCTGGAAGTGAGGAAGCTTTCCTTTGCCTACCAGAAAAATGAACCTGTCTTAAAAGATGTGTGTATGCAGGCACAAAAAGGCGAGATCGTAGGAATCATCGGAGAAAGCGGCTGCGGAAAATCCACACTGTTAAAGCTTTTGCTTCGTTTCTGGTCAAAAGACAGCGGGGAAATCCTGTTTAACGGAACCGACATCGAAAAGATCAACAGTGACAATCTTCTGGACAATGTGACCATGGTAAGCCAGGTGACCTATCTGTTTGACGATACCATCGAAGAAAACTTAAGGATTGCAAAGCCGGATGCCACACAGGAGGAAATGGAACAGGCCTGCCGTCTGGCATCGGTGCATGACTTTGTTATGAGTCTTCCAAATGGCTATCAGACGAGAGTGGGAGCCATGGGAGATGCCTTATCCTCCGGTGAAAAACAAAGACTGGGACTGGCAAGAGCATTCCTTAGCGGACGGCAGCTGATTCTGCTGGACGAGCCAACCAGCAACGTGGACAGTATCAATGAGGGAATCATTCTCAAGGCACTGGCACAGCAGAAGAGCAAAAAGAGCATTATTCTGGTTTCACACCGGGAATCCACAATGGCTATTGCAGACCGGATTTATAAAGTGGAAAACGGTTATATGACAGAAGCTACAAAATAAAAAAGAGAGGAACCTAAAATGAAGAACAGCGCATTTAGAACCATGATAGTAACAGGAGTACTGTGATGTCCGGCGGAAGCGGCCAGACAATGGAAGGAAAGATCACAGGCGTTCAGGCAGTATCTGTAACACGTAAGGTGTGCGGAATGGCAATGTCCAATGTAGAACTGTCCTTAACCTATGGCCTTACCCCAGCTGTACAGATGGACGCTGCAGCAGAAGAAGCAAAAGTGGAAACAGAAGAAGCTACAGAAGAAGCTGCAGAAGAAAAAGCTGAGCCAGAAACAACCTCTGCAGAAAAAGAGCAGTAAAGAAATTTAACCAACCATATGGCGGCTGTCCGATTACATCGTGCAGCCTGCCATACTTTTTATTCTCGCGCCTGAAATTTTAAATATAAGATGGAAGAAAACAGGAAAGTATGATATATTAGTAGAAAAGGAGAAATATGTGACATTGAGGTTTGAATGGGACGAAGAAAAGAATCAGATTAATCAGAAAAAACATAAGATATCCTTTGAAACAGCAGCATACGTATTTGAAGATGAAAATTACATTGAAATGTACGATTTCGAACATAGTATAGAGGAAGACCGTTATATAGCAATTGGGTGTGTCGGTGATGTATTATTTGTTGTTTTTACTGAGAGAAAAGACAATATCCGGCTAATATCCGCAAGGCTTGCGACAGAGACTGAAAGGAGGCTTTATTATGACCAGAACATTTACTATTGAAAAAGGACAGAAACCAACACAGGAACAGCTGAAAGAGGTTATGGAAGCCAAAAAGTATCCAATCGTAGCAGATGAAGATGCCCCGGAATTATCTCCTGCAATGTATAAAGCTTTAAAAAGCTGTGTGATACAACGCAACAGAAAGAAAAATGCATAGCCAAAATGACAGGGATCCGGCATTGCCGGGTCCCCAATTATTTATATTGCGCTTATCAGCGCGAAGATGGTATAATATACCTTATGAATAAAGTCCGGGCATAGTTTTTGCAGGCCTGGATAAGATATGATAGAAAATAAAACCGATCTGGCGGCATTGTCTCCAGACTGGACTTTTGGAGGAAAAAATGAAAATAGAGAACATTCCTGCATACGAAATTGTAACAGAAGAAAATCTTACAGACATCCATTCCACAGGCTATCTGCTCCGCCACAAGAAAACCGGAGCAAGACTGATCCTGATCGAGAACGATGATGAGAACAAGGTATTTTCCATTGCGTTTCGCACCCCTCCTGCCAACAGCACAGGAGTTCCACACATTCTGGAGCACAGCGTACTCTGCGGTTCCCGTGAGTTCCCGCTGAAGGATCCATTTGTAGAGCTGGTAAAGGGTTCTTTGAACACCTTTTTAAATGCCATGACCTACCCGGACAAGACCTGCTATCCGGTAGCAAGCTGCAATGACCAGGATTTCCAGAACCTGATGCATGTGTATCTGGATGCTGTTTTTTATCCCAATATCTATAAGAAAGAAGAAATCTTCCGTCAGGAAGGCTGGAGCTATCATCTTGAGAATAAAGAAGGTCCTTTGACCTACAATGGCGTTGTATACAATGAGATGAAGGGGGCATTTTCTTCCCCTGACGAGGTTCTGGACAGGCAGATTAAGAGCAGCCTTTTCCCGGATAATACTTATGGCGTGGAATCCGGAGGCGACCCGGAGAATATTCCAGAGCTTTCCTATGAGGAGTTCCTGAATTTCCACCGCACATATTATCATCCTTCCAACAGCTATATATATCTTTATGGAAATATGGATATGGAGGAGAAGCTGCGTTTTATCGATGAAAAATATCTTTCCGCTTTTGATGCTCTTGCTGTGGATTCCCGCATTTTGGAGCAGGCTCCATTTTCTCAGGTGAAGGATCTTGAGGAAGAGTATCCTGTGGCTGAGAATGAGGAAGAAGAGGATAATACTTATCTTTCCTTTAATATGGTTGTGGGAAATGCTATGGACAGCATGCTTGGAGTAGCATTTGATGTGCTGGATTATGCACTTCTTAGCGCTCCGGGAGCTCCGCTGAAGAAAGCACTTCTGGATGCACAGATCGGTAAGGATATTTATGGCTCTTATGACGATGGAGTTTTGCAGCCATTCTTCTCTATTGTGGCAAAAGGTGCCAAGACCAGCCAGAAAGAAGAATTTGTATCCACTATCCGAAAATGTCTTCAGGACATTGTGAAGAATGGAGTTGACAAAAAAGCGATTCTTGCGGGAATCAATTATATGGAATTCCGTTACCGCGAGGCTGATTTCGGTTCCTATCCAAAAGGACTGATGTACGGTCTTGATATTTTGGGAAACTGGCTCTATGATGATGAAAATCCTTTTGCCCAGGTGAAGCTTCTTGCCATTTATGACAGACTGAAGGAAGCAGTTAACGAGGGATACTTTGAAGAAATTATCCGGAAATGGCTTCTTGATAATACCCACGGCACCATCCTTACCCTGATTCCAAAGCGTGGCCTTGCTGCCAAAAGAGAGAAGGATCTGGAGGAGATGCTTGAGAAGTACAGAAGCAGCCTTTCTGATGCAGAGCTGGAGGAACTGGTAAGAAAAACAAAAGCTCTTGAAGCATATCAGGAATCTGAGGAGAATCCGGAGGATCTGGAATGCATCCCTATGCTTAAACGCTCTGATATCCGAAGAGAGGTTGAGGGATTTTCCAACGAAGAGCTTGCAGTGGACGACAGCCTGTTTTTGTATCAGGATGTATGTACCAATGGAATCGGCTATGTGAATGTGATGTTCGAAATCCGGGATATGGAAGTGGAGAAGGTACATTACCTTGGTCTTCTGAAATCCGTTCTTGGCTATGTGGACACCAAGGACTACACCTACGGACAGCTGTTCAATGAGATCAATGCCAGAACAGGTGGAATCCAGTGCGGTGTCGATGTTTTTGACAAGGCAAATGATCCGGAAGTATTCCGCACCATGTTCACCATCCGGGGCAAAGCGCTTTATTCCCAGATGGATTTTCTTTTCCAGATGATGGGAGAGATCTTAAATACATCCAGGCTTACGGATATCAAACGTCTCCGTGAGATCATCGGAGAACTCAAGTCCAGAGGACAGGCCTCCCTGATCGGCGCAGGCCATCAGACTGCCGTGCTCCGCGGCAGCTCCTACGCATCTCCTATGGCGAAATTCCAGGACGAGATGGCTGGAGTGGGCTATTACAAATTTGTGGAGGATCTGGACAAGAACTTCCAGGAGAAAAAAGACGAGATCGTGGCAGGACTTCTGAACGCGGTGGAGGAGATCATCCGCCCGGACAGCTTTATGGTAAGCTACACAGGAGAAAGAGAATCTGTGGAGCAGATCCAGAAGCTTTGCGTGGAACTGAAAAAGAGTCTTCCAGAGCGCACCAGAGAGGTTCCTTCCGTTTCTGTTACCTGTGAGAAAAAGAATGAGGGCTTCAAGACCTCCGGCCAGGTGCAGTACGTGGCAAAATGCGGAAACTTTGTAAAGAAGGGCTACGCTTATACCGGTGCCCTTGAGATTCTGAAGGTGGCTTTAAGCTACGATTATCTCTGGATCAACCTTCGCGTGAAGGGCGGCGCATACGGCTGCATGAGCGGATTCAGAAGAAGCGGTGAGAGCTATTTCGTGTCCTACAGAGATCCTCACCTTCGCCGTACTCTGGAAGTTTATCAGGGCGTACCGGAGTATGTCCGCACCTTCCAGGCAGATGAGCGTGAACTGACCAAATACATTATCGGAACCATCAGCGGCAAGGATGTTCCAAGAACACCGCAGTCCCAGGGGGCACTTGGCAGAATGGCATATTTCCGCGGCCTGACTGTAGAGATGCTGCAGAAGGAAAGAGATCAGATCTTAGACGCCACAGTGGAGGACATCCATGCACTGGCACCGCTGATCGAAGCCATTCTTGCAGACGACCAGATCTGCGTTGTGGGAAGCGAGAGCGCAGTGGAGAAGGCGAAAGACGTATTTATGGAGACAAAGCCGCTGGTAAGCTGCTAAGTACAGCGCAGCAGATAAAAGGTACCTTTTGCCTGCTGCGTCCATTTGTTAAGAAAGAAGAGGATATATTTTCATGACACCAGATTTTAAATCCGGATTTGTAGCAATTATCGGGCGTCCGAATGTGGGCAAGTCTACCCTGATGAACCATCTCATCGGGCAGAAGATCGCCATCACATCCAAGAAGCCCCAGACCACAAGGAACCGTATCCAGACCGTTTACACCTGCGACAAGGGACAGATCGTTTTCCTGGATACTCCTGGTATCCATAAGGCGAAAAACAAGCTTGGGGAGTATATGGTAGCAGTGGCAGAGCGCACCTTGAAGGAAGTGGATGCCATTATGTGGCTGGTAGAGCCTTCTACCTTTATAGGAGCAGGTGAGCGCCACATTGCAGAGCAGCTTCAGAGTGTTGGCGTGCCTGTTATACTGATCATCAACAAAATTGATACAGTAAAGAAGGAGGAAATCCTTCCTGCAATTGATACTTACCGCAAAATCTGTGATTTTGCAGAAATCATTCCATGCTCTGCATTGCGTGGGCAAAATACAGATGACATTATTGACAGCATTCTGAAATATCTTCCCTACGGACCGATGTTTTATGATGAGGATACAGTAACAGACCAGCCTCAGCGCCAGATCGTGGCAGAGGTGATCCGTGAGAAGGCACTCCATGCTCTGGATGCAGAGATTCCTCACGGAATTGCAGTGGCAATCGATAAGATGAAGGAGCGTCCTGGCAAAAATCCTATAGTGGACATTGAAGCCACTATTATCTGCGAAAGAGATTCCCATAAAGGAATCATTATCGGAAAAGGTGGTGCCATGCTGAAAAAAATCGGCAGCAATGCAAGATTTGAGCTGGAACGCATGCTGGATTCAAAGGTAAACCTGAAGCTTTGGGTAAAAGTGAAGAAGGACTGGCGTGACAGTGACTTTATGATTAAAAACTTTGGATATGACAAGAAGGAAATCTGAATATGAGTGATCTGATCACAGTGCAGGGAGTTGTATTATCTGCCCAGCCTGTGGGAGAATATGACAAAAGAATTGTACTCCTTACCAGGGAACGGGGGAAGATTTCTGCCTTTGCAAAGGGGGCAAGAAGACAGAACAGCCCCTTTATGGCAGCGGCCAACCCTTTTGTGTTCGGGAATTTTACTCTCTTTGAGGGGCGAAGCAGCTACAATCTGAATCAGGTAACCGTGACCCATCATTTTGTAGAACTGGCATCCAGGCAGCCTGGGATTTACTATGGCTATTATTTCCTGGAGCTTGCAGATTATTTCGGAAGAGAGGGTACGGATGAGAAGAATATGATGAATCTTCTCTATCTGACTGTGAAAGCACTTTTGAATCCGGAACTGGATGACAGGCTGGTGCGGTGCGTTTTTGAATTGCGGACCATGGCAGAGCAAGGACTGATGCCGGAGCTTTTTCACTGTGTGAACTGTGCAGAGGAACTTGCAGGAAAGGAGAAGCTTTTCTTTTCTTTGGCAGCTCACGGGATCTTGGATGAAGATTGTCTGAGACGGGCAGATGCTGCTGAGGCAAGAAGCGCAAGCAGGATTTCTCAGGCAGCACTTTATACGATGCAGTATATTGTCAGCAGCCCCATGACCAAGCTGTATAGTTTTACTGTGACGGAGGAGGTATTGCGGGAATTGGAGCGCCATATACGCGCCTATGTAGCTGCAAATACAGATAAAAAATTTAAAAGTCTTCAGATTCTTGAGGTTATGATATAATCTCAGAAATTTGAAGGAATAATGGAAGTACGCGTTATAACTTTACAAAAGAGAAAGTTGCGAGTATAATAACAACATCATCTATCAAACAATGAGGAGAGATATCATGGAAAAAACAATGGACAAGATTATTGCTCTGGCGAAAGCAAGAGGATTTGTTTACCCGGGTTCTGAGATTTATGGCGGCCTTGCCAATACATGGGACTACGGAAACCTTGGCGTAGAGCTTAAAAATAACGTAAAGCGTGCATGGTGGCAGAAATTCATTCAGGAATCTCCATACAATGTAGGTGTTGACTGTGCCATTCTGATGAACCCGCAGACCTGGATCGCTTCCGGACATCTTGGCAGCTTCTCCGATCCTCTTATGGACTGTAAAGAATGCCACGAGCGTTTCCGTGCAGACAAGATTATCGAGGACTACAGCCAGGAGAACGACATTACACTTGAGAGCTCTGTAGACGGCTGGTCCCAGGAAGAGATGAAGAATTTCATCGAGAAACACAATGTTCCATGTCCTTCCTGCGGAAAACACAATTTCACAGATATCCGTCAGTTCAACCTGATGTTCAAGACCTTCCAGGGTGTAACAGAGGATGCTAAGAATACTGTATATTTAAGACCGGAAACAGCTCAGGGTATTTTCGTAAACTTCAAGAACGTACAGAGAACCTCCCGTAAGAAGATTCCGTTTGGTATCGGCCAGATCGGTAAATCCTTCCGTAACGAGATTACACCTGGAAACTTCACCTTCCGTACCCGTGAGTTCGAGCAGATGGAGCTTGAATTCTTCTGCGAGCCAGACACAGACCTTGAGTGGTTTGCATACTGGAAGAGCTTCTGCCTGAACTGGCTGCATTCTCTTGGCCTGAAGGATGAGGAAGTTCGTTACCGTGACCATGACAAAGAGGAGCTGAGCTTCTACAGCAAGGCTACCACAGACGTTGAGTTCCTTTTCCCATTTGGATGGGGCGAGCTCTGGGGAATCGCTGACAGAACAGACTATGACCTGACTCAGCATCAGAACGTATCCGGACAGGATCTTACTTATTTCGATGATGAGAAGAAGCAGAAATATATTCCATATGTAATCGAGCCGTCACTTGGAGCAGACCGTGTGGTTCTGGCATTCCTTTGCAGTGCATATGATGAGGAAGTTCTGGATGCAGAGAAGAATGATGTTCGTACAGTTCTTCATTTCCACCCGGCACTTGCTCCGGTTAAAATCGGTGTACTTCCCCTTTCCAAGAAGCTGAATGAGGGTGCTGAGAAAATTTATGCTCAGTTATCCAAGAAATATAACTGTGAGTTTGATGATCGCGGAAACATCGGTAAACGTTACAGAAGACAGGACGAGATCGGTACTCCATTCTGTGTAACCTATGACTTTGATTCCGAGACAGATGGAATGGTTACTGTACGTGACCGTGATTCCATGGAGCAGGTTCGTATTAAGATCGACGAGCTGGATGCTTACTTCGCAGATAAATTTACATTCTAAGATGAGGAAAACCCATTTAGCTGCACTGTGAATTGTTTAATGCGGTCAGGCATTTTGTAATGCGCGGACGGACCAATAAAGTGAATAAAAGGGGGCTGACTTTCTATCTGTATGGGAGGTTAGTCCCTTTCATCTGTTATGAAATACCATGGATGAAACTTAGCTGGATATATTTATGGTGTTGTCCGTAGTGGCAGTTAAGTTCTTTGGATTTTGGGAGTTATGAGGAAATGAAGAAACAACGTTGGACGTGTATTGATATTTTGAAATGTCTTGCTGCTCTTGCTGTTGTGGAGATTCATAAGCCACTGAAGGTGCAAAGCGGAGCGGAACTTTTGATTCTGTGTCGGTTTGCAGTGCCGGTTTTCTTTATGATCACTGGTTTCTTTTACTCAGAAACAGTGGCACACAGGCGGGAGCTTAAGCAGATTGGAAAAATCCTTACGATTACCATAGGAGCTAATCTGTTTTACTTGATCTGGAAGGTTCTGTTGGCTCTGGAAAATGGAAATAATATAAAAGATGCACTGCTGGCCAGGTTTGAAGAAAGAATGCCAGAAGATTTCATTTTATGGAATTTTTCCCCACTGTCCCCACATTTGTGGTATTTACAGGCGCTTGTGTATGTGCTGGTGATCGCATTTATTGTAGAACATTTAGGCTTAAGGAAGCTTGCATATCTGGCAGTTCCGGTACTGTTGGCAGGAAACCTGATAAAGGGAAATTATTCTCTGCTCCTTCTGGGAAAAGATTATTGCCATGTTTATTATGCGAGAAATTTTCTGTATTGTGGCCTGCCCTTTTTCTGGCTGGGCTGCCTGTTTGGAGAGAGAAAAGAAGCTTTGGAGGGCTGTCTTGACAAAAAGAAAATGACATTGCTTTTGGGCGGTATTCTGGTTTTCTGGAACATGGCACTTATGGAGCAAAGATGGCTTACGAAAATGAATGCTCTTGGAACAGAAGAAGAGTATGGTGGAACCATTTTTCTGGCAGTCTGTATCTTCCTTCTTTTTATAGGATGGCAGAATTTTTATAAGGAAAATGTGGTAACCCGGATAATGGCAAAAATCGGGAAAGATTATTCTATGCTGATCTATGTTTTGCATTATGCGGTGCTGCAGGCGCTATCAAAGTGCTTTAAAGGCAGGCATACTATGCTGGCAAGAGGATACAGACAGTATGGGATGATGTTTGTTTTTGCGGCTACCGTGGTATTGGTGGCGGCTTATGGAGTTGCGAAGAGAAAATTGAGGGAGAATTCTACTGTTAAAGTAGGGAATGCTGTACTGGAGCGTGTTTGAAAAAACATTCCTGTAAGTAGACAATAAAAATATCCTGAACAAGTGATAAAATCTGTGTAATGGGCAGTGCACTTGTCAGGATATTTTGTATTTTTATATTGTTTGCAGGCTGCTTTGAACAACAGTATTTGCAGTTTGTGTGCAGAAGGCCTTTTTAAAACGGGTTTTAGAACACCTCAATGGTATACGCAGTCTCAAACATCTCGTCCATTTTCAGATGGTTGATAAATGGTTTTTCAGAAAGATCCCCTGTAAATCCACAGTCATCACAGCGGCCCATCCATGGCTCCAGGCATACAAAGGGTGCGTCCTGGGAAGCGGACCAGATGCCGAAGTTCGGGAAGCCCAAGCAGCGCATTTCCAGATAAGGAGTGCCGTCCGGAAGTGCAATTCCGGCCTTGGTGATCTGGTTGTCAAATACCAGCGCATCATGGTCAAACATATGGTCATCAATCTGACAGGTACCATTCTCCAGTTTGAGAGTGGCTTCTTCATCTGCCTTGGCTGTGCCGGTCTCAGGATCCAGAAGAAGGTAGGTAAGGCTGTCCTGTCCGTCAAAGGTCAGGCGGTAATCGCTTCTCTTGGTGTCTGGCAGAACCGGGACATTAAACGCCGGATGTCCGCCGATGGCGAAATACATGTCCCCTTCGCTGTTGTTTGCCACCTTCCAGCTGACGGTAAGAGTGCGGCCCTTCAGAATGTGGCGGATGCGCAGCACGAAGTCAAAAGGATAAACCTTACGGGTGTCTTCGGTAGAACGGATCTGATGGGTCACGGAATCCGGTGTGGAATCAATGCAGGTGAAATCCGTATCCCTGGCAAATCCGTGCTGCTTGGAAGCATATTCCTGTCCGTGAATGCGATAATGGTTGTTGTAATGCTTTCCTACATTAGGGAATAGAACCGGCGCATGACGTCCCCAGAATTTGGGATCTCCCTGCCAGATCACTTCCCTGTCTTTTTCTTTATCATAGATACTTACAAGCTCAGCGCCATGGTCGTCGATGGTCACTTTCAGAAAATCATTTTCGATAATTCGTTTCATGATGAAAAACCTCCGTGTGTGATGTTGGGTATATTATACTACGGCGGGTGAAATTTGTATATCCTATTTAAATATATATGTATTTTATATTTATGTGCAAAATGATAATATAATTGTATGGATACCTTGAAAAGAACGGAAACAAACTTTAATTGCGAAGCTATTCATTATCTGCTATATTTTATGGTAGAGATAACGGAGGAGAAACATGATACATATAGCTATTGTAGAAGATGAAGAGAAGTATAGAAAACAGCTGAGGGAATATATTGAACAGTATTGTGAGAAATCCGGTAAGCAGATACAGACTTCTTTTTTTCAGGACGGGGAAGACATAATCGAAAATTATACAGCGGATTTTGACCTGATTTTCATGGATATTCAGATGCGCTTTATGGATGGAATGACAGCTGCCCGTGAAATCCGAAAATTAGACAAAAAAGTAATTCTGATGTTTATTACCAGCATAGCAACCTACGCCATTGAAGGTTATGAAGTAGATGCTCTGGATTATATTCTGAAACCATTGTCCTACAATATGTTTGAGCAGAAGCTGAACCGTGCTCTTTTAAGAGTGGATGGACAGGAAGAACATTATTTTCTCATTCAGACAAGTGAGGAAACATTAAGGATTAAGGTAACGGAGATCCATTATATAGAAAGCCACAGCCACATTATGGCCTATCATCTTCCTGACAGAATCCTGGAAAGCAGGGGAAGATTAGATGATCTTGAAGAACAGCTTTCCCCCTATGGATTTTACCGCAGTAACCGGGGATATCTGATCAATCTTCATTATGTGACCGGGGTTTCAGACGGCTGTTGTATAATAGACGGAAACATGCTTCCGGTAAGCCGAAGGAAAAAGGCAGAGTTCATGGAGAAGCTGTCACAGATACTTTAATTTTACCCAGAGGAGGTCTTAGCATGGAAAAAATGCCGCTTCTTGGTGCGCCGGGGTATTATTGTGCCCTGGGTTACTGGATGGCAGCTGTATTATTTGGCTATGAGAATAAAAGGAAACATACAGCCGGCATCACCGTACTGCTGCAGATTGTATTTCTTGTCTGCATCATAATCTTTTCAGTTGTGACGGACACAAACCTTGCAATTTATTTTTTGCCCTGCTTTGCGTTTGCCATATTGCTGCTGTTTTTGATGCTGTATCTGACATGTGAGATGCCGCTGAATAATATATGCTATTTTACAATCCGGTCATTCATTCTCGGAGAATTTACATCGTCCCTGGAATGGCAGCTGGAAATCTATTTCCGTGAGAAAATCGCGCCGGGAAATACAATCCTTTTTAGCGCTGTTTTCTTGCTGGCAGTACATAGCGGTTCTGTGGTGATCGTAAATCTCTTCGAGAAGAGATACAAAGAGAGCAACTTCAGGCTGCACATCGGGAAAAAAGAACTGGCACATGCATCCCTGATCGCAGTATCCTTTTTTCTCTTCAGTAATATCAGTAATATATTTAAGAATACACCCTTCAGCAGCAGTGTCCTGTCGGAAATTCTTCTGATCCGGACGCTTGTAACCTTGGGAGGGGTTATTATGCTGTATGCCTATCATATGCAGCTGCAGGATATTAAGGATAAACTGGAGATTCAGATGCTTCGGCAGACTATGGATGCACAGTATGCCAATTATCAGATGTCCGAGCAGAGTGTTGCTCTGATCAATCAGAAATATCATGACCTGAAACATCAGATCGAATTTCTGAAATCTGATATTTCCTCCGATGAGAAAATGCAGTATCTGAATGAAATGGAACAGGATATCCAGGCTTTTGAAGCGCAGAACCATACGGGAAACCACATTCTTGACACAATCCTTACTGCCAAAAGCCTTCAGTGCCAGAACGAAAATATACAGCTCACCTGTGTGGCAAATGGAAAATATATTGAATTCATGAATCCCATGGATATCAGTGCGCTTTTTGGAAATATGCTTGATAATGCAATCGAAGGTGTTTCTAAAGTAGAAGAGAAAGACAAGCGCTGGATTCATGTAAGTATACGCAGAAAAATGGATTTTTTGGTCATTTGTGTAAGCAATAGCTATCAGGGGGACATTTCATTTTCTCATGGAATGCCGGTCACACAGAAAGAGGATAAACGTTACCATGGATATGGCACCAAGAGTATCCGGAATATTGTCAGTCAATATGGCGGGACAGTAGTTTTTCGCGCTGAAAAAGGATGGTTTGAAGTGAAAGCTACATATGATTTTAATTCACTGAATCAAGCAGGTCAGCTATAAACTGGTCTGCTTTTTTTGTCTTTATTTACCATTGGGGACACAAAGGATGCCATTGGGGTAATTTCCCGCAGGAGTACTTGAGATATGCTATAAAAGATACATAAAATATATTCCTGGGAAGAATTTTTTACATCAATTATTGAGGAGGAGAAAATAATGCCCCATGCAAAATTATGGAGAGGTATGGCAACCACAACTGCGTCACTTCTGATTCTTTCACTTGGAACATCAGCAATAGCTGACAGCAGAGCTGGTTTTTTGAATGCCCAGCTTGGTACTAGCAACTATAAAACAATTAAAACGGATACAAAAAGTGCTGGAGATGGTTCTTATTTTGATTCTGAGTTTTCAGAGCTTGAGGATCTGATTCAGGAAGAACAGAATGTGGCAGAACAAATCGGTCAGGAGGGATGCGTGCTCTTAAAAAACACAGATCAGGCATTACCCCTGAATGCGGAAAATGAAAAAGTGACACTTTGGGGACTGAACAGCACCAATCCTGTTCTGGGAGGCCTGATCGGTTCCTCCGCAGCAGTCAATCAGGATGCCGGACAGAAGTCCTATGGTCTAAAAGAAGCGCTTCAGGAAAAAGGCTTTGAACTGAATCCTGAAATGGAAGAATTTTATAACAGTTCTGCAATGGACAAATATAAAATGAAAGCTGCCTTTTTCGGAAATGAGGTTCCGGGGCATGCGCTGGTTCCAGCATTTATGCCAACCTATGAAAATCCGTCAGAATATTTCGTAGGTGAGGCACCAGTCAGTGTCTATACAGAGGATATATTAAAAACAGCAGATGATACAGCCGCGGTTGTTGTGATCTCCAGAGACAGCTCAGAAGCCGCGGATTACAGCACAGATATGAAATGTTCCTCTCCAGATGACAGTTTTGAACGTCCTCTTGCTTTATCACAAAATGAGAAAGATATGCTCTCATTGGCAAAGAGCCACAGCAAGAAGGTAATCGTGCATATCAATTCAGATAGTCCTATGGAAATCGACGAATTAAAAAATGATGCAGGAATAAACTCCATTCTTTGGACAGGAGAGCCTGGCATCAATGGATTTCTTGGAATCGCAGATGTAATAGCCGGAAATGTAAGCCCTTCCGGTCATTTGCCGGATACCTATGCAAAAAATGCCACATCTTCTCCGTCTATGGTGAATTTCGGAGTATATACCTATGAAAATAATTCACAGAACAGTAAGGAGTTAAAAGATACAGACCGAGGTGATTGGTATGTGGTTGAGTCAGAAGGCATTTATGTGGGATATAAATATTATGAAACACGCTATGAGGATTACATACTGAAACAGGGAAATGCAGATGCAACAGAAGGTTCTACTACAGGAGAAGCCTGGAAGTATGAGGATGAGGTAACATATCCGTTTGGATATGGTCTGTCTTACACTACTTTTGAGCAGACGCTGAAAAGTGTAGAGGTGAATCCGGGAAGCACAGGAACCGCTGTAGTCTCCGTAAAAAATACCGGTGCTTATGCAGGAAAATGTGTTGTACAGCTTTATGTGCAGGCTCCTTATACAGAGGGTGGTCTTGAAAAGGCTTCTGTACAGCTGCTTGATTTTGAAAAAACACCTGTTCTTGAGCCTGATGAAAGTACAGAAGTAACCATAAATTTTGATCCGCAGTATATGGCAAGTTATGACCAGAATGCAGAAAAGAATAATGGAACCAAAGGCGCGTGGGTTCTTGAAAATGGAGACTATTATTTCTCAGTAGGAAACGGTGCCCATGAAGCATTGAATAATATTCTTGCCAAAAAAACAGGCAGCACGGATGACCTTATTACAGCTACAGAGGAAGAAATAGTAAACAGTGACAATGCTTTTCTCTGGACTGTTGATGAGACAGATTCTGAAACCTATTCTGCAAATGTGGAAAATGCTCTTCAGAGTGCAGACCTTAATAATTTTATCGAAGATGCAGTTACCTATACCACAAGAGCCGACTGGAGCAAAGGATGGGAGACCGTAGAGGGTATTACAGCTACAGAAGAAATGCTAAAAGGACTTACCAACCATACCTATGAGCTTTCCGAAAATGGAGAAGGACTTGAGTGGGGAACAGAAGGTGCTCTGAAGGTTTGTGACTTTATTACCACAGATGAGGATGGAAATTATACAGGAGTGATTGATTTTAACGATCCGTCCTGGGACACTCTGGTGAATGAAATCTCTTTGGAAGAAGCAATTGCATTTATTGAAGGAAACGGAGACGGACTGCAGAGTATTTCTTCTGTCGGTTATCCAAGCAACGGAAGAAATGACGGACCGGTCGGCTTTGCATATGACCAGGTTCCCGGATATTCCCAGAAATGGAGTGCATCTGATTCCGGCGAAGCAACTTATGTATCAGATGAAAATCCATATGCTTCCTATTCTATGGCTGTCATGCCTACAGAACCGGTTGTTGCAGCAACCTTTAATAAAGAACTGACGGAGCGTGAAGGCGAGATTTTGGGTGAGATCAGTCTCTGGTCCAATATTCCTGCAATTATGGGACCGGGACTCTGCCTGCACAGAAATCCATATAATGCACGAAATCATGAATATTATTCAGAGGATGCCATGCTTACCAATCTTCTTGGAACAGCATTGTGTAAGGGTGGTGCTTCTAAGGGGCTTATGATGGAGCCAAAACATCTTGCTTTTAACCACCAGGAAATGAACCGTACCGGTGTTTCTACATTCCTCACAGAACAGGCCGGACGTGAAAATGAGCTTCGCGGATTCCAGGGGGCATTACAAAGCAATTATGCCATGGGAATCATGACTGCATTTAACAGAATCGGAACGATATACAGTGGAGCTTACGAAGGCGTTCTGGTACAGATCGTGAGAAATGAGTGGGGTTATACCGGATGGATTACCACAGACCTGATCAACGGCGCTGAATATCAGAACTGGCGTGATGTTATTTTTGGCGGAGGAAGCGATGTGTTATCAAATCATTCAACGTTTGCAGAAACATCGCTTGGAACAATGTCTGATAATACAAAGACGATCCAAAAAGACACAAGCTTCCAGGAAAAAATGAAGGCCGGTCTGAAATATTACCTGTATACCACAGCGCGCAGCAATGCCATGAATGGAATTACCAGTGATACAGAAACGGTTTATGTAAAAACCTGGTGGCAGAATACAATTCTGGGTGTGGAAATCGGACTGGGCATACTGACAACTGTATTTGGAATTTTATATGTTTTACAATTATGGAAAAAGAAAAAGGAGCAGGCGTAATTATGAGGGAACATCTTGCAAATCATACATTTGGATTTTATCTGTCAATATCAGCCGGTATTTTATCTGTTGTCAGCCTGCTGTTTTATCTTGGAGCCGACAATCAGGGAGCTGCTGTGCTGCCGCTGATCGTATGCTCAATTCTTGCAGAAGTGGCAGGAATTGCGATTAACAGATTTACCGGCAAAGCCGGAGTGCTTATGCTGATACCAACTGTGAATGCATTGCTTTTTTCGGCGGCTATTATTTTAAGTATCATTCCGCAGGTTGACAGTTTGGGATATCTGGTTTCAGGTTTATACAGTTTTGAAGATATGAAAGCATTTATCCTTTATGCAGTATTTGCGATTCTTACATGGCTGGGATATCTGGCGGCATCCTTTATGGATATGCAGAAATAAAATATTTGAAGGGGTTTGGCTTATGTTACGTATTAATGAATTTAAAATCGAAAATCTGTCATCAGATTGCTTTACAGACAATCCGGCACCTGTATTTTCTTTTTCCATGATAAGCTCAGAGAAAAATGTTTTACTGAAAAAGGCAATTCTGTCTGTGAATAACTGGATGGAAGTGTTTGAGAGACAAACCGGGCTTGTTTATGAAGGACCTGAGCTGACTCCCTTTACCAAATATCTGGCAATACTGGAAATTACGGACGATCATGGGGAAACTGCGAAAGCTTCCCTGGAATTTGAAACCGGTTTTATGGAAAGTAAGTGGAAGGCTGCCTGGATAACAGATGGTTCCTATCAGTTTAAAGAGCGGAAAAAATCGCCAAGACCGATGACCTTCAAAAAGGATTTTTCCATAAAAGGAGAAATTGAGCAGGCGAGAATTTATTCTACAGCTCTTGGAATCTATGAACTGGAACTCAATGGGCGTAAAGTTGGTGATGAATATTTTGCACCTGGCTATACCTCCTATAAAAATCAGCTGCAGTATCAGATGTATGATATTACAGAATATCTTCAAAAGCAGAACCTGCTTATGGTAATTGTAGGTGGAGGCTGGGCTGTGGGTTCATACACCTACAAAAGAATGAACCGGATTTATGCAAAGCGTCAGGCATTTCTTGGGGAAATACATATCCGGTATAAGGACGGCAGCCATGAGATCATTGGCACAGATGAGACATGGAAGGTTACAGAAGAGGGAAATTTTCTGGAAGCAGAGTTTTATGACGGAGAAGTCTATGATGCAACTGTGAAGCTGGAAAACAGTTCTTTTCATAATGCCGATATTGAAAAAATGAAAATCGAACCACAGCTTCTGGTACAGTATGGAAGCCCGGTAAAAGCGCACGAGCAGTTTGAACCCGTATCCTGTGAGTTATCGCCATCCGGTATGCTGATCTATGATTTTGGCCAAAATATGGCGGGCGTGATTGAGGCTGACATACAGGGCAGGGCGGGGGAAAAAATAGTTTTTTATCATGCAGAGGTTCTTTTAAACGGAGAACTCTATACTAAGCCGCTGCGCAGTGCAAAGCAGCAAGCTGTCTATATCTGTAAAGAAGGCAGTCAGCAGTACTCTCCCCGTATGACCTATATGGGATTTAGGTATGTAGGAGTAAGTGGTATTTCGGCAGACAAAATAAAATTAAAGGCAACCGCGTTGTATTCTGACATTTCAAAAAACGGCAGTTTTTCCTGTTCCGAGCCGATGCTGAATAAGCTTCAGGACTGTATTGAATGGAGTGCAAAATCTAATTTTGTAGATATTCCGACGGATTGTCCGCAAAGGGATGAACGCCTTGGCTGGACCGGTGACATTGCGCTTTTTGCATCAACAGCCGCTTATAACTTTGATATGAGTCGTTTTTTTGATAAGTGGCTGAAGGATATGCGGGCAGAGCAGAATCCGGGAGGCGGGATTCCCATGATCATCCCTATGGTAAAAATTCCGGGGCAGCTTGAAATGCTGTTCCCGTTAGCTGTGGATCACTGGGGGGACGCCTGTATTCTTGTGCCGTGGGCCGAATATATGGCCCGGGGTGATATAGAGCTTTTGAGAAAAATGTATCCTTCTATGAAAAAATATATAAAAGCCTGTAAATTCTGGGCAGGACTTTTTTCTGCGCAGAAAAAGAAGAGGATATGGAGTCTGCTGTTTCATTATGGGGACTGGTGTGCACCGGATATGACCTATAAAGAGTGGATGAAGCGGGGGAAATGGACCGGAACTGCCTGTCTTGCACACTCATCTGCAATACTTTCGGAAATCGCAGGGATTTTGGGAGAAAAAGAGGATGAAGAGGCTTACCGGAAACTGAGCCTGGAAACGGCTCAGGCTTATCGGAATATTCTGATGAATGAAAATTGCCATATAAAAGGCGGCGATTTTCAAACCGGATTTGTTTTGCCGCTGCAGTATAATATGCTTTTTGAAAAAGATAAAAAGAGGGCAGCAGCAAATCTGGTAAAACTGATCCGTGATAATAACTATAACATAAAAACCGGATTTCCCGGAACGCCTTATGTACTTTTTGCCCTGGCAGACAATGGCTATCTGGAGGATGCATACAAAATGCTTCTTACAGATACCTGTCCATCCTGGCTCTATGAGGTGAAAGCAGGTGCGACAACTATGTGGGAACGGTGGGATGCACTCCGGGAGGATGGCAGCTGTAATCTGGGAGAGGACAACGGAAGCGGTGGAATGGTATCCTTCAACCATTATGCAAATGGCGCAGTGGGAGATTTCTTTTACAGGCGTATTCTGGGAATCGAAGCTGTCGAAGGCGGGTACAGAAGGTTTCGGATTGCCCCGCTGCCTGGTGGCGGTCTTGACTTTGCAAAAGGGGATGTGAATACTCCGTATGGATATATCCGATGCAGCTGGATTATAGAAGATGGAGGCTTTAAGCTGACAGCAGAGATTCCTGCCGGAACTCAGTGCGAGATCGTACTTCCGTCTGGCAGAAGTTTTACAGAAGGAAGCGGCAGTTATTGCTATGAGGAGAAGATAGGATGAAATTTTTTCAGGATAAAAAGAGCACACATAAATTTTCAGGCGTTTTCAGAAGCCGTATACAAGATGAGAATGTTACAATGCCGGAATTGGCACTGGGATATTTCCTTGGTCCATTTTGTGCACTGCTGGCAAATGCCATATTTGTATCATTCCTTAATCGTTTTTACACAGATATATTGGGAATGAAGGGGCTGTTTATTACAATGCTTCCTCTTGTGTCCACGGTTTTTGTGATCATTGGCAATCTGAAAATGGGAACCATGATCGATAAAACGCATACAAAAGCCGGAAAAGCAAGGCCATATCTGCTGATATCGGCACCGCTTATGCTGTTATCCATATTTTTGATCTTTTCTGTTCCGACAGGAAATGACTCAGGACAATTATGCTGGATCGCAATTTCCTATAATCTTTTCTTTGCTGTTGCATATCCTGCATATTTTGTGGCGCATAGCATGATGATCCCTCTTTCTACCAGAAAGTCCAATCAGAGGGGAAAGCTTTCTATTGCGTCTCAGGTTGCAAACCTTGGGTCTACCGGATTGTTTGCAACCATGCTTTTCCCCATGCTTTTGTATCCGCTCTTGAAGAATCAGAAGGCATGGCTGATTTGTATGGGAACGATCGGTGTTATTGCCTGTGTGGGAATCATGCTTGAATTCCTTTTTACCAGAGAACGGGTTACGGAAGAACTTAATGTGGAAAATGAGGAAAAAGCAGGAAAAACGGTGTCCATAAAGAAACAGCTGAAGGCTGTGGTGTCTGACAGGTACTGGTGGATGATTATTTTGTTTTATCTGTTTTTTAACATGGCTGCTGCCTTTAAAAATTTATCCATGAGCTATTACTGCGATTATATCCTTGGAAGCTATCAGGATGGAATCACACAGACGGCAGTTGCGGCAATCAGCGGAATTCCCATTGCGGCAGGAGCATTGTTTGCATGGCCTCTTGCAAAGAAAATGGGGAAAAAGAATTCCATTGTTGCAGGGCTGATCCTGTCTGGTGTCGGCGGATTGTTTGCCATGACAGATATGAGTAATTTTAAGGTGGTGGTTTTGGGCGTTTTTGTCAAAACCCTTGGAACGATTCCTGCATGTTATGTTATGATGGCTCTTTTTGCGGACGTTCTGGATTACCTGGAGCAGAAAAACGGCTTCCGCTGTGACGGTCTGTCCATGTCAATTTATAGCATTATCATGGTGGGAATTTCCGGAGTTGTTACAGCGGTTTTTAATGGACTTATCTCTGCTTCCGGTTATATTCCTCCGGCATTGGTGAAGAATGCCATGGTTGCGGCAGAGCAAAACGGCATCACCAGGGGGATTTTTTCGTTGTGTTTTTTGGGGGCAGAAACTATTGTTAATTTATTGCTTGCGGTTATGCTCATTTTCTGTAATGTGGAAAAGAAAATGCAAAAATATGTTAGAAAATAAAACAAAAAAAGACACATTATACGCGAATTAGTCAAAAGGAATAAAGGATAATCACGCATATGCGAAAATATAGATATAAAAATGAGAATAAACAACAAATAAATATGCAAAATACACAATAATACATTGACTTTGCCATGCGCGTTTGGTAGACTATACAATTATAAGGCGCAAAAAAGAAAATATCCTGACGCCGATGATCAATTGGAATAGAGGAGGAATACCATAATGGCAAAGAAAAGAAATATTATTGTAGGACAGTCCGGAGGCCCCACATCTGTAATCAATTCCAGTCTTGCTGGCGTATACAAGAACGCAGTAGAGCGCGGCTTTGACAAGGTATATGGAATGCTTCACGGAATTCAGGGCCTTCTTGATGAACAGTATATCGACCTTTCTACTCAGATCCATTCCGAGCTCGATATCGAGCTTCTGAAGAGGACCCCGTCTGCTTTTCTTGGTTCCTGCCGCTATAAGCTTCCGGAGATCCACGAAGACAGAGCCATCTATGAGAAAATATTCGAGATCCTGAACAAACTGGAAATCTACGCATTCATTTACATTGGCGGAAATGATTCCATGGACACCATCAAGAAGCTTTCCGATTACGCCATTATCACCGGACAGACCCAGAAATTCCTTGGCGTACCAAAGACCATTGACAACGACCTTGCACTTACCGACCACACCCCTGGCTTTGGAAGTGCAGCCAAATACATTGCAGCTTCCACCAAGGAAGTGATCCGCGACGCGGAAGGCCTTACCTATAAGAAAAACATGATCACCATCATGGAGATCATGGGAAGAAATGCCGGCTGGCTCACAGGTGCCACCGCCCTTTCCAAGTCTGAGGACTGCGAAGGACCGGATCTGATTTATCTGCCGGAGGTTCCTTTTGACATCGAGAAATTCCTTGCCAAGGTAAAAGATCTCCTGAAGAAAAAATCCTCTGTTGTCATCGCAGTATCCGAGGGAATCAAGCTGGCTGACGGACGCTACGTATGCGAGCTTGGAAGCGTAGGAGACTACGTGGACGCATTCGGCCACAAGCAGCTTCAGGGGACCGCCACCTATCTTGCCAACTTCCTGGCAGCAGAGTGCGGCTGCAAAACCCGTGCCGTAGAACTCTCCACCCTTCAGAGAAGCGCTTCCCACATGGCATCCCGGGTGGATATTGATGAGGCCATGATGGTTGGCGGTGCTGCAGTAAAGGCAGCAGACGAAGGGGATACCGGCAAGATGGTAGTTATCGACCGTGTATCCGATGATCCGTACATGGCAGCCACCGGAATTTACGATGTGCACCGCATTGCGAATGAAGAGAAGCTGGTTCCGAGGCACTGGATGAACAAAGAGGCCAATAATGTGACCAAGGACTTCATCGACTACATCAAGCCTCTGATCCAGGGGGATTATCAGCCGATCATGGTGAACGGCGTTCCCCGTCATCTGGTGCTGAATACTGGCAGAAAAAAGAAAAATTAACAAAATGAGAAAAAATTGACTGTTTTTTACCAGAATAACCTTGACGAATGACGAATAAGCCTATAAAATAACTATGTGCGTATAAAACATAGTTTTATGTTCAATGAACAAATATTTAGGAGGAAAATGTAAAATGGCAAAATGGGTTTACATGTTTACAGAAGGTAACGCTGATATGAGAAACCTTCTGGGTGGTAAAGGTGCCAACCTTGCTGAGATGACAAACCTTGGACTTCCTGTTCCGCAGGGATTTACAATCACTACTGAAGCTTGTACTCAGTACTATGAGGATGGAAGACAGATCAACGACGAGATCATGGGTCAGATCATGGAAGCAATCACCAAAATGGAAGGAGTTACCGGTAAGAAATTCGGTGATGTCGAGAATCCACTGCTTGTTTCCGTTCGTTCTGGCGCAAGAGCTTCCATGCCAGGTATGATGGATACTATCCTGAACCTTGGTTTAAATGAGGACGTTGTAGCTGTATTATCTGAGAAATCCGGCAACCCGCGTTGGGCTTGGGACTGCTACAGAAGATTTATCCAGATGTACTCTGACGTAGTTATGGAAGTTGGTAAGAAATATTTTGAAGAGCTTATCGACAAAATGAAAGCTGACAGAGGCGTTACTCTTGACGTTGAGCTTACAGCTGATGACCTTAAAGAACTTGCTATGCAGTTCAAGGCTGAATATAAAGAAAAAATCGGTTCTGATTTCCCATCTGACCCGAAGGAGCAGTTAGTTGGTGCAATCAAAGCCGTATTCCGTTCCTGGGACAACCCACGTGCCAACGTATATCGTCGTGACAACGATATCCCATATTCCTGGGGTACAGCTGTTAACGTACAGATGATGGCATTTGGTAACATGGGTGATGACTGTGGTACTGGTGTTGCATTTACAAGAGACCCAGCTACAGGAAACAAAGGTCTGTTCGGTGAGTTCCTTACCAATGCACAGGGCGAGGACGTAGTTGCTGGTGTTCGTACACCTATGCACATCGCTGAGATGGAGCAGAAGTTCCCGGAAGCATTCAAGAAATTTACAGAAGTTTGCCATACTCTGGAGACACACTACAGAGATATGCAGGATATGGAGTTCACTGTTGAGCATGGCCAGTTATACATGCTGCAGACACGTAACGGTAAGAGAACCGCTCAGGCTGCTCTGAAGATCGCTTGTGACCTTGTTGATGAGGGAATGAGAACAGAGGAAGAAGCAGTAGCTATGATCGATCCTCGTAACCTTGATACACTTCTTCATCCTCAGTTCGACGCTAAGGCTCTGAAAGCTGCTACACCAATGGGCAAAGGTCTTGGAGCTTCTCCAGGAGCTGCTTGCGGTAAGATCGTATTCA